>ERZ772807.67-NODE-67-length-68320-cov-7.089226_pt1 | contig 68320 bp, 56 predicted proteins | sample MGYA00511472_ERZ772807 | MGnify/ENA primary metagenome ERZ772807 (study PRJEB29015, sample SAMEA2737947) | human oral metagenome | biome: human oral; feature: human-associated habitat; material: dental | place: China | collected 2039 ... | reverse complement strand
CTTTAATGAGTGTTTCAGACAGACTTTTACTCAGAAAAAGAGCCATTATAGAAACGGTGAATGATGAACTTAAGAACATTGCACAAGTGGAACACTCCGGACATAGATGCTTTGACAATTTCATCGTCAACTTATTAGGGGCTATTGCTGCCTATTGTCTGTTTCCAAAGAAGCCGTGCATCAATCTGCAAAGGACTATTGATACACAGCTTGCTTTGTTCTGAATTCGTCGAACTCACGTTAAAATAGCAGATCAGATACAGATTTATGTTTTCGTTTCTTTATCTTCATAATAAAACCCCGAAAGTTTATTGTCTAACTTTCGGGGTTCATATCATTTTGATACACCCTTATTCGTTAAAGTTTAAGAGATCTTTCTATCGGTATATTCCCCAATAGAAGTCTGGTCTTATTTCAATAGCATCTTTTTGACGATTGTCTTGTTGCCACTCGTGTATTTGATGATATAGAAGCCGCTTTGGATATCGTGGTTAGGTATTTCCCTTCCGTTGGCATCATAGATGCGTACCTTACCTTCGAAGCCTTCAATGTTGAGATGCCCGTTGGAGAATGTAAACTCAGGAGCAAGGAGAGCGACATCTTCAGAAATAGAAAGGGCCGGATCAACCGTTACGTGTGCTGAAGCTGCATTCTCAATTTGTCCCTTGCTGTTGATGAGAAGAGCGATGAGGTGCAGACTGTCAGCATGCTGTATGCTACCGGGAACTTCCAATTCAGCTGCATATTCTACGATCTGATCTGCTTCTACGGTAGTCGGAATACTTCCCTTTATGCCGTCGAAACTGTAGTTCATCCGCGCTACGTGGTCCATTTTGATGGAAGCGTAACCCGGAAGATCTTCGAAGCCACCCATCTTGCCTTGTCCGCCACCACTGAAGTTGTTAGCTTGGTAGTAGCCCTCGATACCATTCTCTACAAGGACGAAAGAAATCTTGTAGTCGACACTTGTTTGAGCGGCAAAGAAGCTGGCAGATGCGACAGCTTTGATCTTATTCTTGTTATTGCCAACAAAGTGTGCTTTGATTTCCATACCTACGCGAGGAGACTTGCTGACCGCTTTATTGTGCGAAGCCTCTAATGATGCGAATTCCGGTTTAGCAACGCTGCTGAGATCACGATTGATATAGCAAGATGGATAACCTGAGAATGAAAGTTTTGAGTATGAACTGGTTTCCAACTTATCTTGCTTGTGAACAGCTATACCAATGAACGTTTCAGGATATTTCTTGGCCATTCCATTCAAGCCGACGATGCCTAAAGGACACCATCCACACCAAGTTCCTGTGCCTTCCTCAACGACAAAACGCTGTTGGGGTACCGCATCCATTACCTTTACGTTGGTGCTGGTTGTATCGTTTCCGGCAAACGCGTCGTTTTCTCCATCGACACTGATCAGTCTCAGTTTCACAGAGTGAATGCCATTCTCGTTGAATCCCGGATATTTAATTGCGAATTCCTTCTCAGCACCGGATCCCATAGTCATTTTGAACTCTTCCGTTTGCTCTGCGCCACCATCAACGGTATAGCCCACCAGTAAGGTTCTTGCAATACGCGGACTCATATTCATTACGCCAAATCCGAACTCGCAGGGTGCGTTCTTCTTTACGATGATATCGCGACTGCTATAGAGCCATAGGTCTTTGGGCATATTCTCGCCGGCGATCTTTGCCTGGATTGTCAGTGCCAGAGCCTTGTACGCTTTGTCTGCCGCATAGTTCTTCCAGCCGTCGCCGAGGTCTGCCCAACAGCCATTTTCAGAATACATATCTGAGCGCCCCATAGATAGGTTGTCGCCTTCATAGCTATAACCGATGTAGAAGGGTTCTCCATCTATTGTATAGTTGGAACTCAGTTTCACTTCGTTCCAGCCGTTGTAGAGCATTCCGGCCGTCTTTGTTATGGTATTCTCACCGTTCAAGTCTTTAGTGATAAAGACCTTTACGTTCTTGGCCATTGCAGCAAGTCCGACCTTAACAACAGAGATCGTCTTCCCTTGGTAGAGCTTAGAGATCTCAGCGGGGATGTAAATGGCGCCTTTTCCACTCTTTTTAGAGCCAAATTCGCCGGTTACTTTCCCACCACAATAGCCCCAGAAGCAGTAGCTGGAGGCTGCTCTTGCCTCAAAGGAAATGAGGCTGAGTAACAATGCTATGAACAATATTGTTTTCTTCATGATGATTGTTATTAGTGGTTGATGCTAATTTTCTGCGTAATCACATTTTGACCATCAGTAGCACTTACGATATAGAGACCGTAGCCCAATTGTTTGGTGCTGATGCGGCGTCCTGCCATATCATAGACACCAACAAGATGATAGCCTTGTGGCAGAATCACGCTACCATTCACAACGCTGATCGTTTTGTTGTCGGCTAAATTTGCTTGTGAATTGATGCCGGAAGTGCCTGCTACTGCAGCTTGTGTCGAATTGTAGAGGCCGCGTTTCAAAACATTTGCTTCATAATTGCTAACGAATGAAACGATACGCATATTGGCTACGTTCCATTTGGGGTCTACGTCTACCGTGTACTTTTTCTCAAAGTCGTAGTTGGAGATATCTAAATTGTCACCCCACGCGCTGCTGCTGAGCACAGCCCGCAAGACGCCATTCTGCGTGAAGCTTGCTTTTCCGGCTTGTTGTGTACTCTCAATTTTGTCTTCTACAAGCCAAGTTGTGAGGCGCAAGTCAGTTTGTAAAGGCATCTCATTCGTGCCGGCATGACCGGTAACCTTAACGTTGATCTGTTTGCCATCCGCACTAAGTTCGGGAGCGGCAGCTAACGTAATAAAGGAGTATTCGGACTTTGCGAGGCCAATCAAATTAGCAACAACTGTATCGTTGGCTATGAAGTATGCCGGTCCCGGATCTTCAAGTCCGCTGATTGCAAGGCGGTCGATACAGATTGCAGGCACAAAGGTCTTCGACTCACCATAGAGTGCTTCGTAATCCTTATCTGCTGCAATGCGGAACTGATCCTGATGCGATTTGTAGTCTAAGTGGTGCTTTACGCGAATCACATTGTCGCACTGGGCTAAGGCCTTGGTGTATACGCTGTCTGCAACAGTACATTCTTTGTAACCTTCAGAAGTAAATTCCTCAAAGAGTACGTTACGCTCAACCGGCTCTGTACCCTCTTTCATCGCATAACCTCTGAGACTTAATGCGTTGTCGTTCATATCCGGATCTGTCGTGCCATTGACCTTTGTTATCGTAAAAGTACCGACAAAGTTACCTTCAACCGGTACGGAAACATCCTCAAGTACGATCTTTTGTGGCACATTATTAGGAATATTGTATCCGTTGAGCGTTACTTCTTTGCTTTGTACGCCTTTGGCTGTAACCGAAAGTGAAAGAGATGTGATCGGGGTTGTACCATTATTTTGCACATAAGCCACGTAAGACTTAGGCTTATTTTGCTCAATATAATATCCGCTATCCTCCGGCGCTAAGCGAATCAAGGAAATGTCATTGTTGGGAACATTTGATCCCGAAATGACGGCACGAATACAAATGTTCTTACCGATAGCTGCGGTGTTGCTGAACCAGTTCCCATCATAGCCGTACCAATTCTTTTTTGTTAGCGAGTAAGGACTATTATCAAACAATAGACAGTCGTACATCTCATCGGCATTCAGATAAAGAATATAGCCGATGTAGAGGTTCATTCCCTTCGTGATGGTAAGCGATTTGGTAAACTTCTTCTTGTTCCAACCTTCAGAGTAGGAAGTCGATGAGCCTTTTGCCAAGGTGCTCTCTCTCTGGTTCTTCAAGTCGGTACAAATGAAGTATTCTACCAAATGTCCACGTTTAGGCTTGATGGCAAACTCGATAGAGTCGATCTTATTGCCAACATATTTGTCTAACAACTCTGCCGGGAAATAGACAGCTGCGTGATAAGTGTGCTCTCCTGTTATCTGTGCAATAAGTCCTCGGCTAGGTTCTATGGTGCAGTAGCCGATGTGCATATTCTCACTACCTGAGGCCGGCGCTGCCATTTCGCGCTCTGATGGGCTCAAAGGAGTAAGCCGGAACAAATTGTCGCTCTCTGTTTGAGCAAACAAGTCTCCCCCAATCATGGAGAGACTTGTAAGCGATAACAGAAAAATAAATTTTCTGATAGAGTTCATATTTTTACTTTACATTAAGTTTCATACTTGCAGCCTTTCCATTTGCGGCTACCGTACGTACGATATACAGACCAGTCGGCATATCCAGTTTTACTTGCTTGTTGCTTACGTTGTTGAACGTCTTCACAAGTTTACCGTCAACTGTATATATGTTAGCGACTTTAACATCCTTACCAAAGTTCATCATGCCGTTGTTAGCATTGTAGAAGAATGTTTCGCCTGCAACGAATGCATTGTTAACGTTGTCATTAACTCCAAATCCAAGATATAGAACCGGAACAGAGTTGTATGCGTGTGATTTGGTTGCGCTGAAAGGTGATGCCTCAGCATATTCCAATTTACGGTAGATACCGGAAGATGTGTCGTGGAAGACCTTATATAATGCACAGAACATCAAATTAGATGGTACTGCACCTTCCTTATCAAAGACAACAATAAGATTCTTCGTCTTGTCATACTTGAACGGGGTGTCAAGGTCAAACGCCATAATGTTGTCGGTGCCAGGTTCCAGCGTGAACGTGCCATCATATACGAGTGTCATTTGCTCGGGCTTCAACCATTGTGAATAAGCAGACGTGAATTGCTCCATGTCTGTCTGAGCAAGGTAAATCTTAGCCTTGAACGGTTCTGTTCTATCCTTCAAGTTGTCATTTGACTTGTAGATGTACCCCAAGCGAGAGATGAAGCCATCTTTATCAGCTTTGATTTCAGATGCCAGATAGATAGATTGCGTTCTTTCGTAAGTATCGCTGTTGGTGCAAGGTCCGTGCGTATCTTCGCCCTCGTCATCACCGTTTACGATGTTTGTCCAAGGTATGGTGCCTTCCGGACTAACTCTAATGCGCGCAACACTTGTCGTATCGTTGCTGTGCTCTTGGTCACCTTCAAGCTCTACAACAGCAAAGAAGTTGAATACGCCGTCCTTCGTAGGCTTGAATGTAACAGGAACGTTCTCCATCTTACCTGCAGCCAACTCAGGAACATTCGTCGTTTCGCCGACAAGCGTTTTGGTTCCTTCATCATCGCAGTATACCTTGATGCTGTATTTGCTCTGCGTCTTAGAACCTACGTTGCGAACCTTAACCGTGCACTTGTTATCGTAGCCTACAACAGCTTCTTGTATGCCATCAAGAGAGAAGGCTTTCAAGTCGTTTTCTGCAACATAGTCAACATTGATACCGTAGAGACGGAAGTTATTGTACTGGTTGTGGGTAGCAACAGACATACCGAAGTAATATGTGCCATCTTCCGGAGCAGTAAACATATCCTCGAACTTCTCGCGAGTATACATATCAGGATAAGAGAAATCTTTCTCTTCACGGAGAACCGTAGCATTTGTGAGGTCTTCACCATTTGTTCCCATTGTAAGTTTCAGGTCGAATGGCGTAGCTCTCTGATGTGCATAGAAGTCTGTAGTAATGCGATATGTCTTACCCTTTTCGAGCTTGAGCGGGGGAGAAGTAAGGAAGCCTTCCGCCTCTTGGTAGTTGCTATAGCCAATCATACACTTAGAATCCTCATCATATCCACCACAATAGTAGAAGAAGATAGAGTGGTTGTTGGGGCTGTACCAACGATTTGCGTCGTCTTGCGTATTGAACTTTAAGTCAATCGGCGTAGTGAGCGCACTTCCGGCCATAACTCCTTCAGACTCTGCAATAGCACCTTCGCCGGCTTGGCTCTTAGCTTGAATTCTGTAAGAGTACTTTTGTTGTTCACCAAGCGTGTTGTCCTCGTAAGTTGTTGCGTTAAGATCTTTAGCAACTACAACATTGTCGGGCATACGCGTCAATGTATAGGTCAGCTCATTCTCTTTGATATAACCATTGTTTAAGCCTTTGGTCGGAGCTTTCCAAGTCAATTCAAGGCCGGTGCCTTTTCTCTTCAGTTGGATATCTTGAACTGCTCCGGGAACATCTACGCCCATAAAGCAGCGGATACTATCAGGTACACCTTTCTCGCCAGCAACACGTGACGGAACTACATAATAGGTATTGATACCAGCGTAGGGATGTGTGTCTACGAATCGCATAGCTTGGCCCATCTTGCCCGTAGCATCTACAGTTCCAATAAGGTCTGCATTTTCAGCAGAGAGAAGCTCTGAAGTCGGCGTGAGTTCGGTCGTTGCTACATTTTGCTTCTTGCGATAAACCAATACCTCTTTGAATTCAGTAAGGTCACTCTTGTCCCAAGCCTTAGTTGGGTTCACCCACTTAACGGTATCTACCATATCGCCGTTAACATCAGCTTGTACGTCAATTTGAGATACTTGAGCTGCCGCTTTGCGTGAATCAGCGGTCATATAAGGAATGGTAAGACCAACGAATGAGTTACCAAGGCTAAACCAAGACTTACCCTCATAGATGCCCGTTTCTGTGTTTACGCTATAGAGAGTTGTTGCGCCTTGGTTGCCGACCGGAATCCACCAAAGGTTGCCAGTGGTATAGTCGAAACTCATAGTACCAAAGTATCTTTGGATATAACTCTCTCCCCATTGGCTCTTGCATTCAATGGCAGAAAGCTTGTTGAAATCAGAATCGAACTTAACAAGGTTTGTTCCGACAGCAACATCTTCGGTCTCGCTCTTCGTCTTTGGGCACACCATATAGCAATTGCCGTCGTAGTCGAAACAGAAGTTATAGTAAACGATCGGTAAGTCCATAACCTTGTCTATCTTACCTGTTTCTTTATTAATGATGTTGATTGTGGTAAAAGCTCTTACCACTTGCTCTTCACCATCAATGATTTTCGTTTCATAACCCTTACCAAGACCGTATATCTCCTTTGTTTTCGGGTTATAGCTCAGTGCATAGATATCAAATCCCCTATACCATTCACCCTGTTCAGTTTTATTAAAGGTGTAGATGGTTGTGGTATCGCCTGTAGCTACATTTAATTTTGCAAAATACAGCGGTTCTACGCCATAAGTGTAGGACTGAGCAAAAACGGCATAGCAATCTTTCCCGTCAAATGTTGAGCAGTATATACCGTGAGATTGAACCTGATCATTTGGCGGCGTAAAGTTCTTTATAGTGATATAGTCAGCGGCTTTGCCCGTATAGAACTTTATCCAACCACGCTTTTTGTTCTGACTTACTAACTGGCCAGCATACATAGTAATACCCCTCGACTTGTCGTCGATCGCCTGTGGGGTCTGGAGCGGCATCTGCGGAGCAGATGTTAGCATCGGTTTGTCCCAGACGGAGGGAAACTTTCTTGCATTCATCTGTCCGGATGCTGGTAAAGCAGACAGTGTTGCTAATGCAAGACTTGCTAAATAGAGGTGTTTCATATCTCTTAGGATTAAAAATAGATTAATGTCTATAGTTGTTTTACTTAAGATGTAGCAAGACTCTCTGTCCGGTAAAAGCCGGACAGAGAGTCATTGCCTTTATCTTTATCGTTTCAATACAATCTTCAGCGTTTGTATGTGGCCTTTCTTATTTACCTTCAATATATATACGCCGGAGGAAAGCGAAGTCAGCTGGAGGCGATCAGTATGGTTCGCTGTGCCTACGAGTGCACCAGAAGTGCTGAACAAGTCAACCTTATCACAGACTGATGAGAGGTAGAGTACGTTGCCGTTCTGATAAATGTTCAGTCCTTCTCCACCTACAGAGAGCATACCGGAAGTGTTACCATCTTTATATTCCAACATCATGAAAGGAACATAGGGCGAAGGGAAGATTTCTGACTCTTTTATGTTGCTCGTTTGGCCATCATAGTGTGCCGTGCGAGGCTTGCCTACAATTTCTTTCAAGTGCCATTCCGGATGCTGATTAGGCATAAGGCGTTTTCCGCCTGCAAGTGCTTCGAACTTCATATTCAGATTGCCGCCGGTGTAGTGGAATGGCGTATCAAACTTAATCTGCAAGTCTTCGCCTTCCTTTTGACCAGAGATCGTAATGTTGCCATCGAATACCTTTGTCCAATCACCTTCTTCAAAGACGCCGATGTACTCATTGTCGTCTGAGATTAAGTTGGTGCGGTCGGTCTTCTTCATATAGATTCTTGCCGGGAACGTAAATTCGTTCTTAGCCTTACCATTATACTTCACCTGCATAGCTACGAAGCTAATGTCTTTCTTTTGGATTTCGTCCTCCATATACAGACACTGTGCTTGTGAATAAGGCATTGAGACGAAGAAGGGAGAGTACCAACCATAAGATTCATCTGTATTGAGCGTCAGCCATTTGCTTGCATCCTTAGCCGCCACTTTAACCTTGATCGACGACGCAAAAGTGTTGTCTTTTGGGTAGGTGTCGCCTTCTAAAATGACGCGTGCTGACACATTTATATCACCTTCTGTCGCCGGTATCCATTTGATAGACACTGTGCCCGTTGCATCGGGAGCAACAGCAACGCCGGGAGCAGAAGCAAGTTCTTCATTCGTGTCTGCGTTGATGAGTTGAACTGTATAGTTGCTTACCGCCTTAGAACCCTCATTGCTAATGGTTGCTACGAAAACTTGCTCTACGCCGCAGTTGGCTGTAGCAGAACCGGAAAGATCCTTAAGGCTCAAATCCTTTTCGCTATATTCGCGTAATGATACATCTTTAAGATATATCCGACCGTGCATAGCATCTGAACAAGCTTGGAATGCTACGTGTCCGTTGCCGCTTGCGTCTACACTGAAGGTGTTCTTACCATAGTAGTAAGTCTCAGAAGCAGTATGGAACTCCTTCAAATCTACGATCATCGTTGTAAGACCCGCTGCGGTTGGCGTTGTGCCGTAGAAGACTTTCATCTTCTCCATAACCGGCTTGTGATCATCGGGGTTAACCCAATTGGCGGTAGAGTAAGTATAACGCAACTGATATTTTTTCTCTTTATTGAATGAGAGTGGAGGTGATACCAACCAGTCGTCTGCATTCTTCTCGCTACGATCATAGAAAGCTGAGGACGTGGTAGGATCAAACTTCCAAGTCATACCGTCATTATTGTTGTCGAGGACTGTCCATCTGTCAACCTCGTCTTTGGTCTTCAAATCAGAGATGAAAGGAATGCTTCCCGATGAACCATAAGCTACAGTGTTGGAAGTAGCAGAGAGGCCTTTCCCTTTTTTGCTGTAGGCCGTAACAACATAGCTGTAGCCTGCGTGTACGGTTACTTGATCCTCAACGGAGCGTGTCGTCGTCTTGGTTGCAATCGTCACATTGTCCGGCATACGCACTACGTCGTAAGTGAGTGTCGCCTTGTCGTAATAGCCCTTATTAGCGCCCATAGCAGGCTCACTCCAAGTAATGGTGCCTTTTGTGTCGTTGGTAGTCAGTTGAACATTTACAGGTGCGCCCGGCACATCTTCACCTACGAAAGCTGATGCTTCCTTATATATACCATCGCCCTTTTGGTTGTAGGGCACTACCTTATATATATAGTTGCCTTCTGCAAGCCCCGTGTCAGTCCAGTCCATACTTTTGCCCTTTTCAGTCGTTGATACTGTCTGAACAAGTTGGTCATTGCGGTAGATTCTGATTCCGTCAATGCTTGCAAGAGACTTATTGCTATAGTCGGTGTTCGGGGTTGTCCAAGTCAACGTAGCATTGCTTGCACCAAATTCTCCCGCTTTTACGGTAAGATTCCTCACATAAGAGGGGGCTTCTTCAGCTACATACTGATAAGGGATAGCCATAGAGAGCAACTGCAAGTCGCCATCTATCTGCGTCTGCGTGATTGCCTTTCCTGTTTCAGGATTCAGCTCTATCAAATAGGCTTTGCCGTCGGCAGCTTGTGCCGTCCACCATAGGCGATGTGTCGTTTTGTCAAACTCCATCGATTGGCTATAATTGCCTATGCTGATTCCGGTGCCTTCCGCCGGACTTACATTGAGCAAGTTTGCTTTCCGGCGTCAATGCTTTTTTCGTCTATTCTGACAAGGGAAGACTTGGTAAAAGCTTCATCAGATATGATCGCATATAAGTAGCCATTCTCCGCAGAGAGCGTAAAAAGGGCGTCGTTGATGACCGCAACCTTATTGATGGCATAAGTTGTTCGGTTCACTTCATATAAATCAGTCGTGAAGCGATCTGTATCGTAGTGTACGCCGAAGATTCTGTCCGTCTTCGGATCATAGGTCATCTCGTCCAAGATAAGTATCGGTGCACCTTCGGGGAATACGCTCTTCCGCTCGCAAGCTCCTGTACTTGGGTCGATGACGCTAAAGGCGTAAGGCATAAGTACGTTTGCATACAATGTCGTTTCGTATGCAAGATAATCTTTTCCAACGTATGTTCCGGCAGTAAAAATTGGCGTTTTGCCGGGAATATTGCCATAGTCTTTGATTAAGGAATAGGTGCTGGGTGTGTTCGTTCGGAATGTAGTCAAACCATTCGTGCGATACTTTGTGTCGTATCGAAGGTAGCCATAAACCGCTGCCTCTCCGTCTGCCACATCGTAGATCAAAGCCTTATGCTTATAAGTACTTGTTTGCTGGGCCTGTGCACAGTTTGGACTACCTGCGCCTAATAACATAGGCAATAGTAGTAGTAATGCTCTTTTCATATATAGGTTATCCTTGGTTGCGTATTGCGCGGTAAATTTACGCACTTTACACAAATCAAAGCTAACTTTTTTCGGGAAAAATACTTTTCTTCAGAAAATAACAGGTTCCTTAATTCTGCGACCGTTTCAATCTGTTCATCACATTCCTGTAAATGTTCATTAGATATGTTAGTTCTCCTTCATTGACAGATCTTTGCTGCATACAGTCTGCCCTGACCACATAATTTTCTCTTTCCCCATAGGGGCGTTGATGATCAGCCCTCGAAAAGATTTGCCTCATTGGGTAGTTGTGTTGAATATTGACCAGTAATGCAGCCATCTGTCCTTCGTGTAGATATTTAGCGTCCATTGTTTGGCAAGCTAAACCCATTTTTCCGGGACAACAATGAAGAAGAATACAAAGCACTTCAGCCGACTTTTCATGTCAATGCCATGGAAGATGCGGCAGGCTTTAGCTTGCAAGTACTGGCAGAAGTTTTTCAGCATGGCGGTAAAGAGTAGGAACACCATATTGTCCTCCATTGTCGAGAAAGGAAGGTGAACCCACCCGAAGTCGTTGTTCTGCACATCGAAGTTCTTTTCGCACGCTCCTCGCTGGCTGTACTTGTCGATGACCTGCTCTTCTGCACCGTCAGGGTCGTTGATCAGTATGGCGCGGTACATATGTTGCATACCTGGCAGGAACTGCCCTCTTCGCTCCGTATTTATCCTGATGCGCTGCACGACAAGGCGCAGGTGCCAGTCGGAAAGGAAATCCTCAAATGCAAATGATGCAACGTCCATATCCTGCCTGTTTACCGCCGTGTGCCTCCATTTCGTGCACTGTTCACACATCCGCCTGCGTTTGGCACAGCTGCCGGCACGGAGGTAGAACGTCTCCGTGCGCAGGGAGAGTTCCTCAACAAGTTTCCTGATGGACGAGCCGCAATCGGTACGGAACGTAAGGACGTGTAGCCCGTGAGCCTCTATGTTGTCAAATATCCGTGTGAGTTCTTCCACCTGCTCAAACTCCTCATTGGAGTTGCCCTGTCTGTTCTCTACACCTATTACTAGCGAACCTGAGGTCATTACCCTGGGAAATAGCTGCATTTTTTCTTGTGGGAATACATCGCATCGCTTTTCCTGGCAGGAATAAACTGATTATCAAAGTCAAGATCAATGCCCTGTCCTCTTTTCAGAAGTCCCAGCTGCAGAGTCATGTCCAGCAGCAGGGAATTAAGCTTCATGGCAGGGTCGTGCGCATATATACTGCCGTTCCGATATAGGCTATACTCATTGCACGCAGTTCCTTCAGACCGCGTGCAATGGTGTCAGAGCTGGGTATTCTTACATCAGGTGCAGTGTTCAGATATTTTTCAGGATGCTCGTGATGTTCTCTATATGGTCTCCGCCGCAGAGATAGACACAGAATAGGGCAAGCATGATGTTGCTGTACTGACAACCATAACTTAGACTGCGAACATTCAGGCGGTTTTCTACCAGTTTGTCCAGCCTTGTGCGCTAAATTCGTTCATCACATAAAAATACCATCGTAAGGGACGATGTCCTCATATTTTATTGCTATCTTTGTCATGCTACGTAGAATTGTACTATATGTTTTTTTATACCATAAAGTTAGTGAAAATTCTACAGACAGCAAAACTCTGAGAAACTTATTGCCCCTCAGAAACTTATAAAGCATGTTGACAATAAATTACGTATTTAGTTGCGGAATTAAGGAGAAAGTACAAAAATATAGTTATGAAATACCGTTTCTTACTTATCTTTAGCTTGCTTATGTCATTGGCACTTTGTCTTCATGCACAGAACGCCTTGACAATGAAAGACTACTTTATGTATACCAATGTGGCAGTTTCACATAATGGAACTACACACAATGTTCAGGCACTAATAGATACAGGAGCTTCTGTTTGCGCTATTGACTCTACTTTTGCAGCGGACTCATGCCATATCATATCGACAGAAAGCAATGCAGCAATAGGCTATGCATCCGGTAAGATTAAATCTTTTGTCTTAAACTTGGACAGTATCTCTGTAGGAGGTCTTGTCTACCCCGAAACACGATGTTATGTTATTGACCTGGCTGGTAAATTTCAAGAACATGCTCCTAAATTCATTCTAGGAGGAAGTATACTGAAAAGAGAGCTATGGTGCTTTGACTTGAAGAAGAATATTCTAACTCACATAAAAGAACCATTGCCTAAAATCCAAAGTGTAATCAAATGGAAGAATCACGAGAATCATAAGGATGCAGTTTTAAACTTTATTTATCTGAATGGCAAAATTGTAGGAAAGAAAACACGAATTCATCTTGATACTGGCAGCAAACATAATTATCTACCATTGGATTTTGGAGTTACGGCAACAAAGGAAATAGAAAGCATGCGTGGAGATATAGCACATAAAATAACGATTAGGAAAGTGGGACTCGCTGAAAATGTCAGCGTGGAAATCGGGCAAGACAAATTCTTGTTAGATTTTGTCTTGGATGAAAGGGGAGAGCCACGTATCAATGCCTCTTTCCTATGGGGGAAAACATTTGTTTTAGACTACAAGAAAAAACGCATATTCATATTAAAGATCCCTTTGAAAAACAAGTAGATGTGGTAAAGAGGGGTTCTTCGTATAAAAGGATCGGAGGAAAGGGATGGCAGTAAGGCGTGAAAATGTTTGTATATCCCCTTTGCGGAGTTACTTGTACGAACTCCTCAAGGGCGGTTATGCTTTATCTTACACTTGAGGACATAATTATCCCAGGCGGTCTGTATAAATTAAAGGCAATGCTTCCAGGCATGTTTTGAGTATGAGTCTTTGTAAGCCCCGGGAATCGATATCGTCCGGCCTGAAACCATCGGCGAATACTGCCAAAGGTGCGTTCGATGGTGCTCCGTATCGGACTGATTGCCTTGTTTCGTTGTTTCTTTTCCTCGGTCAATGCCCTGTTGCGTTGTGCCTTATGCATAATGCCATCTTGAAGGTGATGAGTTTGCAGGTAGAAACGATTTTTCTCGGAAGCATATCCTTTGTCCGTGCAAATGTTACACGCTCATCGGTTGCCACGGTGAGGATACTTCCTGTTTACGTTCCGCCAAAACTTCCATTTATATAATATCCTTGTTAACTACAACAAGATGTAATTATAAATTATTGATATGCAATGAATTGCGAAATGTTTATTGTACTTGTACAAAAAAGTTCTATTGTTTCGCTTAAAAAGTACTATCATTTTCATGAAAAAGTACTATCATTTTCATGAAAAAGTACTATCGTTTTCTGTGGAAGATAATATTTGGCTGAAAGGAAAGTGCTATCTATAGAGAATAAAAGTGGTATTATTTGTTTGCGAATATGAAATATTTCTGTTATCTTTGTGACAGAGACTCGGGCGAAAGGTTCTGTGATGTGTGCAGATAACGCCGCCGCTGTGTTCTTTTTACAATCTGTTTTTTAGTATCATGGATTATTCTTTGAATAAACGAAAAATGAGTGTTGGCCCCTTGAAGGGCAAGGAAGTGTTCGTGGCAAGCCCGGTTTGCCAGAAACAGCGCATTTCGTTCGACAAACTTTGCGAGCGGATGGCGGAGGACAGTACGGTGGGCGATGCCGACGTGGCTGCCGTGTTCTACAGGTTTCGCAAAGTGCTCAACGAGTATTGCTCGAAGGGCTACATTGTCGATGGCGGCCCGCTCGGGACGTTCCGTCCCACGTTTTCGTCAAAAGCTGTGGAGAAAGAAGCTGATTTCAAGCCTGCGGAGTGCGTCTCGAAAACGCGGATTCTCTTCACGCCTACGGCCGATTTCCGCCGACTGAAGAATGTGGAGTTCTACCGCGTGGCGAAGCGAACAACAAAAAGTAAGAAAAATGGTAGTTCGGCGCAAGGGGCGTCCCCGACAACGCTAAAACCGTAAAAAGAAGTTGAGGGTGTGTCAAGATTGATATGGATCCCGAAAGTTTATTGTCTAACTTTGCGGGGGCACTTCAATCTTGACACACCCTCTTTACTCAATAGGGTAAGGATTATTCTGTGATCATTACCTTACGAGTGCTGCCATCACTTAAGCGAAGGATGTTGAGGCCTTGCTGTGGATGAGTGAGACGGCGGCCGTCGACACTATAGTAGGCCGTAACTGTAGGCAAACTATTTTGCGCAGTGGTAATTGAAGCTGTGTGTGGTGGCGGGACATCAACCTCTATGGCGTTGTCGATTTGGTTGGTCTGATTGTTGAGGAGCAAAACGATCGCGTGAAGATATTCTTTACGAATGTTGGGTAGGATGTCGGTGCGTACTCGCATACTGACACGATGCTCATAGCTGCTACCGGCTGTGATCGTTTCGGGCAGCGAACCTTCCAAACCTTTATTGACCCCCTGACCATCGATAGGAACGTGATTATAGCTCATGTTCTTTATGTATTTTGATTCTTTGGTATAGGGAGCTAAGTTGGGGTCGTTTTTTACATCCGGATCGTTATCCATGTCATAGTAGAAGTTGAGCTGATACCACGAGCTGCTCTTGTCTTTAAGGCTATCGGCTGTTAGCACATAAGCCAAACGATAATCTCCACCCGATTGGTAGAAGTTTACGCTTGTTTTTACCTCAATTTCAGAGCAGTCTGCATCTTTCCACGAAGCCGTGGCTGTGAGGTCAGCCGGTGGCGTTTTTGAGAGTTGGGCATCAATCTCTTCCGTGATGTGGTAGCCTGAAGAGGCGCGACCATAATACGGGTCGAGCGTGTCAGTCTGACGATCGAGTTTGCAAGCCGGAAATCCGCGTATCGAGGATAGAATCTCCTCGTAACCGGCTTTTTCGGATAGTTCGCTCATCGGGGTTGCATCATAGACACTGCCGTGCACTGCAATTATGATGAGTCGGTTGCCGTATTTTTGCTTACTCGCTTCGATTCCTGCTATTCCACGCACACACCAGCCGCAATGTGTGCCGGTAAATTCTTCTTCCACAACCCGCTTAGTCTGGGCATTAAGCGCCAAACTAAGTAGGGTTAAAGGGAGTAGGATAGAGATTCTTCTCATTGATTATTTCACGTTAATTTTACGAGTAATCACATTCTTACCGCGGGTAACTTTTACAATATAGTTGCCACTGCAGAGTGGGAGAGCGGGGTCTACAATCTGTCCGGAAGCCGTGTATATTGAAAGGTGATCGTAGGCGCCGGTTACGCAAACTTTACCATCGGTAACAGTAATGTTAACAGCTGCGGGCGCTTCTGCTTGAGTAATGCCACTAGCTACGGGGTAAGTTGCTACACGTGAGTCGAAAATCATCTTATCGGATGCGGGCGATGTAACGTTGGGGCGGCGTCCAATGGTGGCAAGTACCTTGAAGTTGTTGATGTTGCCGGAGCGAATGTCACCTATCTCTACATCGTAGGTCTCGCTAAACTGTCCGTCTATAAATTTTAGTGGTGTGCCGTTTGTAGAGTTGATGGTCTTTACGAAGAGGTTATTGTAGTAGTAGGGGTCTGACGGGGCTTGAGTTTGCTTAACTGCTAAAACTGAGTCTTCGAGTAGCGTGAGCGTCAAGACAACATCGTCGAAGTCAAGCTTTTCGAGTTCGGTTACATCTACCTTTGCTTTAAGTTTTTTCGGATCGTCAGTTGGCGTGAGGCTAAGGTTGAAGTTGTAGAATGAGTAGGTACCTTCTTCTAAATCTTCCAATCGTGCCTTTGAGTTGCCTAAGCATGAGTAGGTCACCGTAGCGTCGTCATAAGGTATTCGGTTAAGGGACAAGCGTGGTACGGGTGTCTTGCCTGCAGACATATTATTATAGGAGTTGGCGCGGAGTATTTCGGACTCGGCTGTGCTTATATTGTCGTCTACGTGCAGTTCGCAAATATTAAACTTGAGGTCGGTTCCCTCGAAGAACTCTTTTACGTCGTCTATTTCTTCATTTACACGCGAAGTGAACGGTGCCCATTGTGCCACCCAGCGCTCAAATAAGTGCTGACGCTTGGGCATATTCTGCTTGCCGTAATAAACAAAGCTACAAGTGCTACTGGTCGCACCCTCTTTTTCGATATCGTTGACTTTAGATAAGGAGACCTCCAATTTTCCGCTCTTTATAATGGGCGCATCTAACTTGAGGGTGTCCATATGCCCTTTCTTGATGTTCAAGGTGAGCTGCTTCGTCACTGCGCTTGCTGTGATTCCATCAATCTTGCAGGTCACTGAAGTAATGTCCTTCGTGCTAAGGTTATGCACAATTGCATAAGCTTTAGCGTTCTTTTCGCGGGCTACGTATGGAAGTTCAGGCGTTAGGCTTCGCACAATTAGGTTAGTAGACTTGTCTTGCCCATTCGGCAACACGGCTACTTCCATTGCCCAATTGCTCATGCTTGAATAGCCGGCGCAGTTTTGGAGCTTGTTTTGGTAGATGAGCCAGCAGCCTTCCTCGTCACGTAATTTGTGCGTGCCTATCCCGAGGATATATTCTCCGGGCTCCACATTTACCTCATAGCCAATGAGCACATTAGTCGTACCTATCGTGTAAGGCGTTGTGAGTTCAATCGGGTTGTAGCCGAATTGAAGTTCACAGTCTTGCTCATAGAGTGACTGAAGTGTCACAGGGTCTTTAATGAATATTTTTCCGGGACGCTTGGTTGTTTTGTCAGCATAAGTCAGGCAGGGATTGACAACTGCAATTTGGCAGCCGCTTAACCCTTGTTCCGGTTTAAGCATGATGCAGGGAGCAAATTTTCCTCCTACTCGGAAGCCTGTGCCGCTGCTTTCCTCTACGTTTTGGATGTGTTGTGAATAGGTGAAGCAAATCGTGTCGGCCGGACTCGTTTGCGCGTGGCAGGTTTGGCCTGTTGTCAAACACGCTCCCCAAAAGAAAGCGCATAGAGCTGAACTGACTAATTGTTTCTTTCGAAACGATAGGGTAAAGTTCTTCATAAGCTTTAATTGTTTAAATAATGAGGTTGATATGAATCTTGGGCGAAGATAAATAAAATCTTTATTATCATCAACAAGCTTATAGGTTGGATATCGTGTTAGTATTGACATGATACGAAGTTTTTATGAAGTATAACATCTTTTCAGGTATGGTGTGAGCTATTCTCGGATCTCTTCACAATATGATGTCAATGGTTTTTGTGAAGTAGTTGGGAATATATGGTAACTTTGCCTACAGTTTGCTTTGCAAGCGAAGGTACTCGGTAGGTGTCATACCGGTTACTTTCTTGAATGAGCGATTGAAACTGGTGGCATTGGTATAACCTACGCTCTGAAAGATGCCCTGGATAGTAATATTCCCATAATTTTCCGTATCGACAAGTCGTTTACAGGCCTCACGGATGCGGTATTCGTTGAGTAAAGTTTTGAAATTCTTATTGTAGGTACTGTTGATAACCATTGAGACATATTTGAAGTTAGAGTCTATTAGTTCTGCCAGTTTACTGAGACTGAAGTCGGGATCGGCTATAACGTCAGTCTGCGACATCACCTCCATCACTTTTGCTGCAAGAATCCTGCTTTGCTCTACGCTGAGAACAACTTCCGAATTTTGTGAAGGATCGTTTGCGTTTATTGTTATGGAATCATTTGTTATATCGGAAGTCTTATGCCGATGTCTCATCACGAGTTCTTCAAGTAACGCTTTCTTATAGGTTTCCTGCGTTCCGATCTCTTTCTCTTTGCTTATCAATAATCGTTGCGTCCACCGCAATCGCTGATTGTAACGGAAAAGAAGTAAGATCAGTAGCAGCAAGGCAACGAGCAGCAGAGTGAAAATAGTGATGACATAAGTTTGTCGATTGATGGTGCGCCCTAACAAGTTGATGTGGGCTGCATGGCGTTGATTCTCATATTCTATAAGTTCGTCATCGGCACGATAGATTCGCTTTGAATTGAAAAGCGTATCCGATAGCGCCAGATATAAGGAACGATATTTTCGCGTGCTGTCTGCCTTCGCTTGAAGTTCATAGGCATCGGCAAGAATTTGATAGACAGAAGTCAGTAGGTCGCGATCGTTGCGCTTTCGTGCATTTGAAATACAGAGACGAGCGTGGCGGACGGCATTGTCGGCATCCTCTTTTTTAAGATAAAGGTCTGCCATTTCGCAGTTTTGGAAGTCGACATAGTGCGAGGGTAGCTTATTGGTGAGGGCAAACTCAAGCGTTGCGCGATGATAACCGAGGGCTTCATCGTAGTGCTTTTCTGCCGTAGCAATCCTTGCTCGGTCGTATTTAACATAGTATAGCCAGTCCGGTCGATCATTGGAGGGAGTCCGTTTCAATAATTCAAAATAGAACTTTGCTTCTTCTGTTTTCCCACATTTGGCAAGATTGGTCACCAAGTTGGTCAACATACGACTTTGCAATTCTTTATCGCCAAACTCCACTGCGCGTCGATAGCCTTTGAGCAGGTAAAGGCTGGCACGATTATAATCACCTGTATTGTAGTATACATTGGCTATATAGCCCATACTCTGCAATAGGGTCATCGTGTCACGTTGGCTTTCTGCCATCAACATACTGCGCGTAAAATAACGCATGGCAGTCGGGAAGTCAGCCTGGGTTAGATGAACTATCCCCCTTTGCATTACTTCGTGAGGGTTTTGTAGCCCCCATACGGGGATGACAAAGAAGAGGAAAGATAAGGTTAAAAGAGCAGAATGAATATGGTGCATCTTATTTGCTATTAGCTTATAGACGTAGAAATTTGTGGTGATATCGCAAAGATACAAATAAAAGGGAGCAAATCTATAACATTACATGAATTGTTATATCTCCGTTATCTTCTTGTTTGATTTTGAGGCGGAAGTTTGTTATTTTTGCCAACAGAGCACTAAGGATGAAATTGTCAGTGAAAGAGACTTATCCCATAACGGGGAAAGCGCTATATACTAACAATTAAATTAAGAGGTTATGAAAAAAGTTACTTTAATCTGCACAACTTTGGCTGTCGCATTGACCGCAAGTGCACAGTGGAACTCAGACAAGAACCCTATACAGGTGACTTCTACCTTGGGGGCGTTTCAACCCAAAGCAGCCTTGACTTCGGACGGCAAGATGTTTGTATCTTGGCGAACAGCAAAAGCCGTCGAAGGCGGAGCTGTTTGCTATGCTTTTCCCCATCTACAACTTCTTGACAGAGATGGTAATGCGCTCTTCGGAAAGAGCGGTCTTGACGTCTCCAACCACAAGTCGCCTTCTTGGTGTAGCGACTATTCACTCATCGTCACTTCCGACAATTGCGCCGTATTGAGCAATGCGGATTCAAGAACGGAGGAGTCGGAAGTACTCGACTGTTATCAGACATTTACGCCCGTGTGGTATAAAATAGGTCAGAACAAAGACTTTCTTTGGGGATTTGATGGAGTGGCCTTGAATGATCGCAAGGACTCTCCTTTTACAAAGACTTTTGTCATTGGAGATGATATTTGGATTCAGGACCAATCTAATTCTCCGAGTGTCGCTGGTTACTTCAACCGCATTACTCCGGAGGGAACTCTTGCGTTTGCTGAGTCGCAGAAGATTTTCGGGCAGATGGTGCAAAGTTCAGGCAGCGATTTCATTATGGTGAAAAGTGGTTCCAAGGGTCCTGAGGCGCAGCGTTATAATCGTGAATGCAAGCCTGTCTGGTCGGAGCCGGTGACTTTCGCTTCTGCAAACTTTGAAGGTCATAACCTGTATCCTTATTCTATATTGTCTGATGGTAAAGGTGGAGCATACATTGCTTGGGTAAGAGGAATGGGAAGTTTTGGACATATGGTTTGTGCGCAGCACATTGACGCACTCGGAACTCCTACTTTTGGGCTTGATGCCGTGGACGTGTATGCTACAGAGGAATTAGACCACGATTACGAAAGACTTGGAGTAGACGTAAAGAACAATCGTACACTCGTAGTATGGGCCTTTAAGACTGGAGGTGGAAACTATAATCTTCAAGCTCAACTTTTCAGCGAGGATGGTGAACGCTTGTTTGGCGACACGGGCAAGCCGATTGCCACGAAGACCGACGAGGCCGGTTATGCTTTCAATAACCATGGTGTGTCATCGGTAGGCGATGGAGAGTGGTTGGTTTGCTATTCTGACGCTAAAGGTTGGGCTAAGTCTGAACTTTATATCGAGCGCCTCGATAAAGATGGGAACTCCGTGTGGAAACGGCAGATTGGAGATGTTGGAACGTTTAACGACGTTAACTTCATCAAGGGCGACGACTGCTCATATGTTGTATATGAGAGCAAGGATGAGGAGAATAAAGAAATATTGAGAGCTGCCCGCATCTACGATGATGGTACATTCGTTAAAACCAATACTACGCCTCTGCCTTACAGTATAGATTTTAGGACATCAGGTATGCCGACCGACTGGGTTGCATTAGACAAAAGCGCTCCTTCAAGCAACTATGGGAAATTGGTATATGGGGAGACATTGGTGAAGATTAATGGCAGCAAGACGAATACAAAATGTGTATTTACAGGGATCAATATTGATAATACTGCTTGGAACGACTATTATATCTCTCCTGAGTTCAAGCTTGATGCCAACAAGACTTATAAGATAAAAACTCAGGCTGTCTGTGACGGAAGTAGTTACGATGTGACGCTTAAGTATGGTACTTCTACCGCAGACGACGCCACATTTACAAAGTTTGCCAATTGCACAATGCAGAAGAACAATTTCGACACAAGCAAGAGTGATGAGGTTACATTGAAGGTTGCTGAAAGCGGCGTTTATCGTATCGCATTCCATGTGACAAGTACTACCGGAGGTCCACAGGACAATGTTTACTTAATGAGTTTTTCCATCAAGGAAGATGCGACATCTGGCATCGATAATTCGGTTGAAGCTCTTTCTGAGATTGCATCTATAACAGTACACAGTATTGACGGTAAGTTGATTCAGACCGTTAAGGGGAGCAAGTTCTGTTCTGCGTCTCTCGTTCCCGGTATCTATATCATAACGATGAAGGATACTCAAGGCAAGACAAAAAGTATAAAGATAACGAAATAATATCATGAAATGAAGAAGATTTTCATAACAGTAGCTATACTGATCTCTACTTTTTTATTTGGCAGCGCACAGCAGCTGCCAAATAAAAATATCGTAGTAGTCGAGAACTTCACCAATACCGGTTGTGGCCCTTGCGCAAAGTTTTCCCCTGTGTTGGATAAAGTGGTGAATGATCGTTTGGGAGATGTTATCTGCATAAAATGTCATGGTAGTTATCCTGATCATAAAGACCCGTTCTATTTAGAGGAAAAATCAAATTTGGATGAGCGGATGAAGTTCTATGATATAACGGCTTTCCCTACGCTTATCGTTAACGGGATCGAGAGAGACTACACGCTTAGTCCTACCTTGTTGAATTCAATGCTTGACGCGGCAAGGGAGATAGATATGAAATACGACATAACAATAAGCAGTAAGGTGACAAATCATAAGTTGGTTGTTGAAGGGGAGGTTGTTTCACCGGAGAATGTTGCAGACGCTTCCAATCTCCGACTCTTCGTCGTGGCAATAGAAGAATACTATAAATCTCCTACTGCTTTTTCAAACGGAGAGACAGAAATGGAGTTTGTGGCAAAGAGATTTATGCCCGATGGAAGAGGGATGATTATAGGGCAAAGTATGGATAAGAATAAAGCATACGGCTTTAATTTTTCCTGTGATCTGAACTCTTTCCGTGACGAGCGAGAGCTTGGCATCGTGGCATATGTGCAGGATATATCCACAAAGCAGATTGTCGCTTCTGCGTATATCCCCAAAGCGGCCAAGGCTGATGATTATGCTAATTTGATCAGCATTACAGACACGCCGGACTTTATCTGTACACCTGACTTTTACGGGAAGGCGATGTTCAGAAATGATGGAAAAAAGACTCTGACGAGCGCAAAGATCAATGTGGAAGTTAATGGCGTGCCCCATTCATACAATTGGAGCGGCAACCTTGCAAGACTTGGGAGGACTTCTTTCCAGTTTGAAGATATCACAGACTTTGTACTTTCTACTGATGGGGTAAAAAATACTGCAAAGGTGTGGTTGACTGATATCAACGCGACAAGCAACGAAAGTAATGCGATTGTCGTGAACTTTAGCAACTCCATACAGGCAGAACACGGCATTCGGATGAGGATTTATACAGACAAGAAACCGGAGGAGACAACCTGGAAAGTATTCGACTCCGCCGGAGAAGTCGTTCAAGCAGGCGGCCCATACACAGAGGCGCGTCACAAATACACGGAGACGTTTAGACTAAAGGTTGACGACTGCTACACGCTCGCAATATATGACAGTGGTGGCGATGGCATAAGCAGCACGGCATATGGCAATGGTTATTACCAAATATATCAGGTGGAAAAGAGTGGAGGCGGAGAGGAAACGACAAAGTTACTCACTCAGGGGACCTTTACCAATGCTGAATGCGCCATCGCGTTCAATTTGAAGAAGGTCGACCCAACTCTTAGCATCAATGATGTAAAGCTGATAAATAAGGCGCATTCAACCATTACGATTTTTGACGAAAGCGGAAAGATGTTGCTGAATACTACAGTCGAGAAGCTTACTCCGGCTGATATGTCGTCGGTTGGTAAAGGTGTAAGGATCGTAAAAATTAATGAGGGAAAAAGGACATATGTACGCAAGTATATCATCAATAAATAATGAAATGTGCTTAGTATTTCAGTTGGATATATAGCTGATTCTGGGTGTGAGCTCTTACAGGAAGCGTACAGTTTAGCATGGTTCCTTGCGCAAATTTTCGGTTGACCATCGTTTGGTGAGAATAAACGATCATTGCAATGAAGTGGTATATCAAAGCAAAAAGCACATCAGGATATGTCCTGATGTGCTTTTAAGAAATTTACAAAGTAAGTTTGCCAAGAAGATAAATTTGGCGGTTATCAGTTGATGGCAACTGAACCGGAACCTATCATTTGCCCATCACAGAAGAGATAGGCCGTATAGGTGCCACCGTTAATAAATTCACCTATTGGGACGAACATCGTCACGCGAGCCTCTTGGCCATCATATTCGATAGTCTTGGCTGCAGAGTATTCTACACTTCGATTTTCATATGAAAAGCTTCCCGAGTTGTTTACAACGGTTTGATTGGGCTTCATCAATCGCAGATAGATGATTTTATTGCCCGTCTGCGCCGTAACATTGCGTGCGATAGAGAAAGAAACGCTGAAACTCTTCACATCCTTTGATTTGTGTGTAGACTTTCCGTTCTTCTTCATCGGGGTGATGGATATGCCGGAAGCGTTTAGACGTGCGGCGATCTGTACTGTTGCATTCAGACTCGCATTGCGCGCACTAAGTCCCGAATTTTCTTCTCGTGTACGCTGTGCATCGGCTCTGGCTGCGTCGCGCTCATTCGTTAGTGTATGATTTGCGCGGGCTAAAGAGTCTACTTGGCGAACGTAATCGCGCAAGACCGCACGCACGGTGGCTAATTCGCGCTTGAGGCGTAAAATCTCTGAAGCATCCTTGGCCTTTGTTTGCCGAAGCTCCTGCAAGAGGCCTTCTGCACGCTTTTGCTCTGCGTCTAAGCGAGCGATGAGTGCATCGTCTTTGACGGCTTTCTTCATTTCGCCATATTGTTGCGCAAAGTCGGCATATTGATTTTCCATCTCCCGCCGATCCAATTCTGCTAATTGGCGTAGCTCGGAGAGTTCTTTATCTTTATCCGTTTTGTGTCCGCAAGATGTTATGCCGATCAAAAGAATGAATGAGACAATAAATAAGCGTGTCAGTTTCATATAAAAATCGATTGGTTTGAAATAGCGCGACGATTCTTACTCTATAATGGTCGTCCAGCCGTGCTTGTCTTCTTCAATACCGTATTGGATATTGCGCAACGTTGTGTAAAGTCGCGTGGAGATCGGACCGGGTTTGCCGTCTTTAGCAATCTTATATTCGTGGTTGTTTTCTATGTCAACGATTCTATTGATTGGACTGATCACGGCTGCTGTACCGCAAGCACCGGCTTCTTCGAAGGTTGACAATTCTGTTTCTTCTACGGGGCGAACTTCTACATTGTAACCCAAATCCTTAGCAATTTGCTGCAAACTCTTGTTGGTAATAGAAGGCAGAATTGAAGGAGACTTCGGTGTAATATAAGTGTTGTTCTTGATACCAAAGAAGTTGGCAGCACCACATTCGTCGATGTATTTCTTCTCTTTTGCATCTAAGTAGAATTCTCCGGCAAATCCTGCTTCGTGAGCAATTTGATTAGCCTTCAAACTTGCGGCATAGTTGCCTGCTACTTTGTAGCAACCCGTGCCGAGAGGGGCAGCGCGGTCGTGACTGCGGATAATAACGTAGTCGCTCGCAGCAAAGCCGCCTTTGAAGTATGGGCCAACCGGAGAGACGAACATTACGCATAAGAAATCTTTAGCCGGACGAACACCTACCTCCGGCGTGATGCCGATGAAGAGCGGGCGGATGTAAAGTGAAGCGCCACTTTCATAAGGAGGAATGAAACGCTCATTGAGCTTAATGACCTTTTCTACCATCTCGCAGAATAACTCTGTCGGTAGTTCGGGCATTACTAAACCGCGGCAAGTGAATTGTAAGCGCGCAGCATTTTCGTCCATACGGAATACGCGCACTTTGCCATCAGGGCAGCGGAAAGCTTTCAATCCTTCAAATGCTTCTTGGCCGTAGTGCAGACATTCTGCAGCCATGTGCAAGTTGATTGTCGTGTCAGAGGTGATTTCCATTTCACCCCACTTGCCGTTGTGGTAATAACGACGCACGTTGTAATCGGTCGGCATATAGCCGAACCCGAGTTTTGACCATTCAATGTTGTTTTCCATAATAATTAATTGTGTGGAGTATAAGTATTTGTCTGCGAAAATACAGTTATTTGCGCAAAACACGAAATAAAATTGCAAGTATTTTTTGTGAAAACTCTTGAATATACACTCTTTAATCTTACTTCGTGCGTTATCAGCTGCTGCCGGTCGCTATCCTTATTGCCCCAATTCGGTTTAAGCAAGGCTTTGCATATAGTTGTCAGTAGTGCACACTGTCTCTTTCAATCTTTGCTTTATGCCGAAAGGGAATTGATTTACGAAATGTGTTTTAGAACTAAGTCATTTTATAAGGATTGTCTTTTCGTTATTTAATTGATAATCGACAATAACTATACGAAAGAGAGTTCTCTTTTCGGGTTTTATTGAAACTGTCTTAAGTTGAAAACAAACAAAGTTTGTCTCAAAGAGGAATTATATAAGACAAAGTACACATCGAAAGGCTGAAAGCTTGGTCTGAACTTAGCTTTCTAATCACAGGCAGGCAGATATTCAGTGTCTCAACGTGTAGATACGATCGTACCAACAAGTAGAGACTCCGGCCTCAACAAGTAGAGACAATAGTATCTACACGTAGAGACGCCGTTTTGCAGCTTCAAAAATAAATTTGGATTACTGAGATTCCTCATTCTAAAAGGAGTAAGGTTCAAAGGTGAGGCTTTTATGCTTGCGGTGCTTAATTGTTGGCGATACTATAAAATTTGGTGATTTTGCTAACAATCCTCTTTTTAGTTTTCATTGAAACTGTCTCAGGCTAAAAACAGGCATTGTTTATCCCGAATGGAGGCTTATTATATATATACAATGTGTAGTTCAACAATCGTTGTTCGGAATATGTTGCTTATCGTGTCTTGTCCTTTCTTCTTTGTTTGCAGGGTAGAACGCACGCCCTTGCTTTTTAGTCTTTTTCGAGCATAAAGATATAAATTTGTGGCTGTTTAGTTCGAAATAAGATTGGCAGGATTGCTTCTTCTTTAGCTTGATTTGTTGTCCTAATATCGTTTATATGCTTTTTTGTGGGATTATTTTTTCTCTGTTTGGTTTTAATTTCTACCTTTGCCCTTGATACTTCCCGCTTTTCGCGGTGAACTTTGGCTCTATATCTGAACAAATAATTGATAATCAAATAAATTAAAACCACAATTTAACTAAAAAACAAAACAATGGCAACTACAAATGCTAATGCACCCAAGAGTGCACCTAAAGCTCAGGCACAGTCCAAAGGCTTCACCGGCATCAAGTCCGGTTTTGCAGTAATCATTTGCTGCGCAGTTATAGCAGTTTGCATCTACCTCTTTGGCTTTGGTGCAATTTCTAACTTCAAAGGAACTGAAGGCGAAGCAGCTTCTTTCTCTTTCTTGGCGTCAGCTTCTTACGAGCCCGCTAACCTGATGGGTACAGTCTACAAAGGTGGTTTCGTTGTGCCTATTATCTGGACTTTGTTCTTTACGGTATTGGCTTTAGCTATTGAGCGTTTCTTTGCGCTTCGCTCTGCTTATGGTCGCTCAAGCTTGACGAAGTTCGTTGCTGAGATCAAAAAAGCATTGCGCGACAAAGACCTCGTTAAGGCACAACAACTTTGTGATGCACAACGCGGTTCTGTAGCTAACGTAGTAGGTGCTGCGCTTCATTCTTACAAAGAAATGGATGCCAATACTGAATATACGAAAGAACAGAAGGTGCTCAACATTCAGAAGTCTCTCGAAGAAGCTACTGCGCTTGAAATGCCGATGCTTCAAGAGAACTTGCCGATTATTGGTACTATCGTAACGCTCGGTACGTTGATGGGTCTTTTGGGTACGGTGCTTGGTATGATCCGTTCATTCTCTGCAATGGGTGCTGAAGGCGGTGCAGACTCTTCTGCTCTTTCTACCGGTATTTCCGAGGCACTTGTTAATACGGCTTCCGGTATCGCAACTGGTGCTCTTGCAGTTATTACGTACAACTATTACACGAATAAGATCGACCGTCTTACTTTCGCTCTTGACGAAGTAGGCTTCTCTATTGTTCAAACTTTCAACGCTACGCACTAAAACATAAAGAGAACGATTAGATTTTAGGCTCAAGGATCTATTTATCCTTTACTAGAATAATCTTTCGCTCAAAAAGGATTAAACATGGGACGATTTAAAATCAAAAAACAAGATACGTTCATAGACATGACGCCTATGAGCGATGTCATGGTCCTGCTGCTTACCTTCTTTATGCTTACTGCAACGTTTGTAAAGGAAGAACCCATTAAGGTTCAAACGCCAGGTTCAGTTTCGCAAATTAAGATTCCGGATAAGAACCTATTGACCATCTTTGTCAACACCAAAGGTAAAGTCTATATGACTATGGACAATAAAAATACATTGGGTGCATTGGCAGATCAGATGGTTGCTGACGGAAAGCTTCCCAAGCTCTCCGACGCAGAAAAGAAAGCGTTTGAGCAGGCTCCAACTTTCGGAACTCCGCTAAACATGACAAAGAGTTGGCTGGATGCTCCCGAAGAAAAGCGCAATGACTTATTGAGAGACGCGCAAGCCGGTATTCCCTGCGATAGCGTGAACGATGAGTTAAAAGTTTGGGTTAAAGCGGCACGAACAGTTGCCGGAGAAGAAATGTTGATCGCCGTTAAGGCTGATCAATCTACCTCCTACGCTGTAATTAAAAAAGTTATGGACTCCTTGCGGAGCATTGAAGAGAACCGTTACAACTTGATTACGGCGCTCAAAAATGCCAGCAAAGATTAAACGAAGTATGTTATGGCAAGTTTAGGTGGTAGTAAACAAAAGAAAATGAATTCACGCGTCGACTTTACGCCGATGGTGGATATGATCATGTTGCTCGTAACGTTCTTTATGTTGTGTACAACGCTTCAGAAGCCGCAGACGATGCAGATCACGATGCCCTCCAACAAGGAGAACATCAACGATGCCAATCGTAGTCAAGTGGCTGCTTCTAAGGCAATCACCATAATGATTACAGAGAATCGCACGCTTTACTATTTTAAGGGTAAACCGACAGATGATAATCTGGTGAAGACTACCTTTGGTAAAGATGGTATTCGTGCGGTCTTGATGGAAGCCAATTCAGCTGCTCAAAAAGAGAAAGCGAAGCTGGATGCTAAATACGCTACGATGCAATCTTCTAATGTACAGCAGGCAGAAAAGAACAAAGCTTGGTACATGGATCAATTGAAAGAGATCAGGAATGGCGCCAACACGCCTGACGTGATCATTAAGCCTTCCGATAAGGCCACTTATAAAGACCTTATCGACGTTCTTGACGAGATGAACATTTGTAGCATCGGTAGATATGTGATTGATAAGTTTGTACCTGCCGATCAAGCAAAGGTCGACAAGTTAAACGCTAAGAAATAACAACGATAAGTAAAAGAAGCTATGTCTAAAATCAATTTAGCATCCGAGCAATGGTGCGACTTGGTCTTTGAAGGACGCAACAAAGCCTATGGCGCTTATCGTCTGCGTGCCGGCCAAGGCCGTCGTCAATTACGTTCTGTCATCTTGGTACTCATCGCTATCGCTGTTGTGTTGATTGGCCTCGCGTTGAAGACAACCATTGCTAATGCATTTGGTGGCAGCGATGATGGCAGCCAGACTGAAACTGAGTTCTCTCAGTTGCAGAAGGACAACAAACCAAAGGAAGAACCGAAAAAGCCGAAGGAAGAGCCAAAGCCTGAGGAAAAGATTGAGCAAGTCAAAGTAAAGAACTCTATCGCATTCACCGTGCCGAAGATCGTCGACGACGATAAAATCGACCACACGAAAGAGTTGAAGACGCAGGAGACGCTGACGAAGAGTCAATTTGCCGTTTCTTCTCAAGATTTCTCTCAAGGTTCAAGCAGCGGTATCAATATCGATGATATCAAGACGAATCAAACTGCAAGCAATCAAAACGTTCCTGCACAACATCAGGAAGAGGAGGTAAAAGATAACGCCGAAGTACAGCAGCCCGCCAGCTTCCCTGGTGGTGATGCAGCTTTGCAAAGCTATATCTCTAAGAACCTCAAATATCCTGATGTTGCACTTGAGCAAGAACTTCAAGGTGTTGTTAAGGTACGCTTTAAGATTAACAAGGACGGTTCAGTAGGTGAAGTGCAAGTCATCAAGAGTCTTTCTCGCGAGTGTGATGCAGCCGCTGTAGCCGCAGTTAAGAAGCTACCTCGCTTCATCCCTGCTAAGTCGCAAGGCCATCCGATTCCTGTTTGGTTCAAGTGGCCGATCCGCTTCCAGTTGCAGTAATCCCGATGAATGCGTTATGACCAGCGTGTCGTAATGTACAATCGAAATACTTATAATGAGAGTTTCAGGCCAACTTGAGACTCTCATTCTTTTTAATTCTTAAGCCCTATGAAGCGTACAACTTTGATTTTTATGAGCACCTGTCTTTTTGCGGTGTTCCTCTTCGCGGCTTGTCGCGGCAATAAAAAAGGAGATGATCTCTTAAAGCAGCATGAAGTGAAGATAGCTGTTGATGCTACCTTTCGTCCTATTATGGAAATGGAGTTGGATCTCTTTGCCAAGACCCATTTAGATGCGATTTTAAAGCCTGTCTATTGTTCCGAAGATTCTGCCATTCAGCTTTTGCTGAACGATAGTGTGCGCACGATTGTCGTGACCCGAAAACTGACGGCGAACGAGCAAGAACGCTTACGCAAGCATCGCCTTTCCGGTGCGCAGTCGCTGATTGCTACTGACGCATTCGCCCTTATCGTCAACAAGAACAATCCAGATACACTGATCCGTGTAGATGAGATTCGTAAGATCGTTTCCGGGCAAATCACCCATTGGAATCAGTTGGAAAAAGGCTCAAAGAAGAGTAAGATCCATCTCGTTTTCGACGATTCCCGCTCCAGCACGGTACGCTATATGCGCGATTCCCTATGCGGCGGAAAGCCGCTCAAGGGAAATCTCTTCGCCCAAGGTAGTAATGTGGCCGTCATTCAAGCCGTCAAAGACAATCCCGATGCCATTGGTGTCGTAGGAACCGACTGGTTACGCGGCGACAATGCTACCGTACTACCCAATTTTGACCATCTTGATATAAAAGTGATGCTTGTCACGGCGAGCAAGGAGCAATATCCGCAGTATTATCGCCCCTACCAGTACAATATTGCGATGGATTATTACCCATTGACGCGCTCCGTGTACGTGATCTCTACAGATCCGCATACCAATTCGCAAGCCAAATATCTCTACTTCTTCTTGAAGGGACAAAAAGGACAGCTCATTTTTTGCAACAACTCCCAACTCTTGCCCAGTATGCAGGTGCAAGTGCGCGATGTTTCCATCCATTGATGCGAACAGAGAAGCGTCTCTTGTGTAATGCCACTACACAGTGGCAGGCTGCGTGTGACCGAAGCTTTGCTTGAGTTGATGTAATGCCTGCGCAGGATAGATTCGCTCCTGCCATCTCTGACCTAAGGCGGATAAGTAAGGCCAAAATATGCCTTGCTTGTCTGCCTTAGTTTGTTTTCCTTTGCCTCCTTTCGCCATCTGTTAGCCTTTGTCAATTCTGAAGTGAATCAGAACTAATTATTTATTAACTAAGCTTACGGTCTGCCTTTTAGTCTGCACATTTTTGCGCACTTAGCTCGTGTTTTAGTTTCTCATTTTGTTCGTTGCTATTGTTTGCCGGCAGCAAACTATCGTTTGCTCGGGCCATACTATCGTTTGCCGGCACCAAACTATGGTTTGCTCGGGCCAAACCATAGAGAGATAGGTGCAGCAAGTCTGCCAAACTTTTAGGGTGCTAATATTCAAAGAGACCAAATGGCGCAGATTTGAACATGAGCAAGATTTTCAGTTGACTGCTAAACATAGACAGACTTTCACTGTCACTTGTAGTATCCTCCTTGAAGGCAGTAATCCCTTCGAAGAATAATGCCGCTACAAAATAGCCAAAAGCGCAAAGCGCGTGTGCTCCAAAATAAAATGTTTCCTGCTCAAAAAGAAGCCCCATGTGCACACCGCGGCGAAAAAGAGCAATGAACTCCTATTCTATGATCTCAAATAACAATAAAAGGCCATATTTTTAGTTTACTTGTTAGTTGGGATTAAAAGATTTCGCTAATTTTGCCCTTAATCAGCTTGCTTTAGTCTGATGTTCCTTATAAAAGATGAAGCAATCGGCCGTCGCAGGACCTGCGCTTTTGGCTTAGTTGATGAACATTGAAGAAAAAGAATAAAGAAAAATAATAGATTATGAAACAAAAACTGCTTTACAGTCTCGCTTTGGCAGCTATGCTTCTTTTTGGCGCAGGAGCTGCAAAGGCGCAAAACGACAAGGGCTATGAGGCTAAGCCTCTGACCGGAGAGAACGCTGCTATGGCGCAGCAGGTCATGGAACAACAGTTGGAACAGCCGGACAAGGCTTACGCTGTGTTCCTCAAGATGTTTAAGAAAATCAAGAACGACAAGGACGAACTCATCAACGTCGGCGATTTCTTCTTGAACAAACGCGTATTCCCTTTGGCAAAAAAGTGTGCAGACCAGTTGTATACCATAGCTCCGACTTACATTCCGGGCTTGATGTTTGAAGGCCGTGTAGCTTTGTTGCGTCATGATTATGGTAACGCAGGTATGCGCTTTGATGAAGTGCTACGCATTGACTCTACAAATATCTCCGCATTGAAGCAAAATGCACACGTTTACAAAAACGTGAACCCCGCTGTGGCAGTTGAAGCGCTCGAGCGTATACAAAAGATTGAGCCGGGCAACTATAGTGTGCAAAAAGAGTTGGGCGACATCAATTATAATTTGGACAAGTACAAGGCAGCTGTGAAGAACTACAAAGCATTCTTTGCTGCAGTGCCTCAAGATACAGACCATATTTATCAAGCAACGGTAGAAAACTACGTGAATAGCTTGTATTCGACGGCAGATTTCTTTAAGTTGGCTGATGTAAGTCGCCAGTACCAGACGATGTTCCCGAAGTCGATTGCATTGAAGCGTATGACATTCTTCGCAGACGTGAACAACGAAGATACAGAAAAGGCTAAAGAGTCTATCAAGTACTTGACGGAAAAAATGTTTCCGGATTCTTTCTACATCTACTTGGATTATGAGTATGCCGGCACATTCACTGCTGATCAGTTGAACGACATTCCTACGGCTATTTCTTACTACGAGCAGGCATTGTCTTTGGATCCGACAAAGGCTACCGGCTACAAAGACGTGGCAAACCTATATAGCAGAAATAAACAAGCAGAAAAAGCCATCGAACGCTTTTCTAAATATCTTTCTTTGGCAGGCGACAAGGTTGACTCTCGCGACAATCTTCGCTTAGGCGAGATCTATGCACGCGCCAGCCAAGATGAAACCATTGCTGCCGACAAACGCAATGAGTATTTTGATAAAGCCGTTTCGCTCTTCGAGCAATTTAATAGTGCAGAGACTGAACAGTATCAATCTTCTTTGATGCTTGCACGTATGTTTGCCGGTAAGGGTGATATCAAATCTGCGGAAGCAGGTAAGGCACGCACTTACTTCGAGGAAGTATTAAAGCGCTGCGGCACGAGCGATGACGTGAAGTCAGTTCGCATTCAGGCTTTGAGCTACTTGGTATCTTACTTTATCCAAAACGATATGAATGCAGAAGCCCGTAAGGTGACAACTGAGCTGCTTTCTGTAGATCCTACGAACGACTTAGGTAAGAAAGCTTCCAGCTTCTTGAATAGCGTGAAGTAAAATACAATAATACGCCAATAAAAAGACCTCTCGAACCCTTTAGGTTTGAGAGGTCTTTCGCTTTAGGGTGCAACCTGTTGCGCTTCATTTTTGTTCTGTTTGTTCACAACGCGAGCTTTGGCGTGTCGCTTCTTGCTTGACGTCTTTGTCAAATGCAATCTAAGCATCGCTTTTCGATTGCTGTTTATAGCGGCTTCCGCCTTGTGCGCCAATCGGATAAACGAATTCCCGAAAAATAAATGCTTTTTCGGGAATTCGTCTTTATTCGTCAAGGAGGTTGCGGACTGAGATTTTGAGGTTAGGCCAGTAATTGGTTAAGAATTTGGCTGGAGATAGTGCGTTGGCAGTCATCGTTGGGCTGTGGAGAACTTGATTGTTTGTGTATATCCACGTGCCGTTGTTTTCAGGGATGCTTAGATCGTCTTTGATCTGTGTTTCAAAAGAAGAAAACAAAGTGGGCTGGTAGAAAAGTTGGACAAACTTCTGCATGTTTACGATGCGCATCATCAAATAGGGCTGAGCCTCTGGTTGTGTTGGCTGACAAGGTGCGCGATCATAAATGATAGGCACATCGTAGTGCTCTGAAAGAAACTGAATCAATGCCCCTTTTGCACCAGGACGCTTAGCCAAGAAGTCGCGTAAGACGACTCGTCCGTCCGATTCTTTAACGGCGAGTGCGATGCCTGCAGGCTTGCCCTTACGCCGCGCCACTAAAGCCTGCCCACCCTCAAGTTGACAAGTGGCAATGGCGACTTGCCAATCAGAAAACGAAGATAACAACGCGTTATCTGTGCGCAGATCCAATTGTTGGTGCAAGACGAAGACGTCGGCATCGTAGGGGGCGATTGGGGAAATGGAGTAGGCGGGATAAGCATTGCCCGTAGGCAACCAAGACTCTTCTTTGCGATAAGAAATCGTAGCGTAAGCGCCGTGAGAAGGCTTCGTGTAGAAGCGGCGCAGGTCATCGCTGCCCGGAATCAGCAAACTAAAGACGGCTCCCTGCTCGTATAGACGTCGGTGGGCCTTATCTAAGAGTAGTTTTGCCAAACCTTTTCCACGAAAATCGGGATGGGTGCATAAGCCGGAGACATATCCTACGTTTACTATTTGACCAAAGCAACGCAAACGATAGGGGAGTAGTTGCATAACGGCAGCCGGACGCTCATTTACATAATGGATCAGGTTGACCGAGAGGTTGTATTTCTCTCGAAAATAAAGGTCCAAAAATTCTGTGCTATCGTTAGGAAAGCAAGTTTGCCACAAGGCCCTCGAATCTTCTAATTCGCGCCGACGCAATTCTTCTGTTGTCATCACTCAGTCGGTTCGGTGGTCGGCGTATTATTTTGTTCACCCAACGGATGCTTCAGCATAATGGTAAATTTATGCAAGAGCAGTTCGGGCTTATAGGATTCCTTCGCGCGGCGCAAGCCCGGAATGCCTAAATCTTCCTCTCGATTGATGTGTATATATTGTTCCGGCAGACTACGAACGAAGTCGCGATTGATGACGGCATAAATTCCTTCGTAATTATAGTCGGCTTTTTCCACGCAAACGTCGAAGGTATCATAATTTACCGGACCGCCGTAAGTGAAGGCCGCGATCTTTCCGTCTATACGAATGACGCCGCCTTGGCAGCCCAGTTCCTCCCAATGCGAGAACGCATATTCAATGCTTTGTTTTTCAACATCAGGGCTTAGGCGACCATCCTCGTCTTCTTTATGCGCTTGCCAAAGTTCGCGCAGACGTAGACATTCGGGGATAAGCTCCGGCGTGAGTGGCAGGAATTCGTAATCGGGGTAAAGCTTTTGAAACTTATTGGCGTGATTGCGCTTTTGTTGGAGTTTTTTTCCGGCCAATGTCGCTAATGCTTCCCGATTGTAGATGTAGTCAGTATAGCTGCGATCGGCTGTGGCAAAGAAATAGTTGGGCAGGGCATCGTTCATATAATTGAGCGAATACTCTGTTACGCCCAGCATTAAGAATGGATGTCCTAATTCTGTGGCATCTGCAATCATATCGCGGATTACTTTTGCCCAATCTCCTTTGCCTGTCGGTGCTAAATATGCATTATGCCCTTCGGTTTTAAAACGGAAGAGTAGCCAACCTTCGTGGATAGCTACTTCTGTATCGTAATAGAAACGCCAACTCATAAGGTTGACAAAATTGAGGTCGCAATTACGACATTCGGAGTGGTATACTATTTCGCGTATGGCTTCACGATCGGCCATTGTAATAGGATGAAAAGCGATCATAATGTCTCTCTGAATGGTTCTGTGTCTTGTGTTTAGTAAACAAACTTCTTTGTTATTAAGCCTTGTCTAGTCTGAATTTTAATGGCGATGGAATCTCCCTTTTGGATATTGCACTGACGCAAAGGGCAAGAGAGATAAACCTCACGCGTATAATACTCCGGATCTCCATTCTGGGAATGATAGAGGGTTATGTATCGCGTTCGTTCGCGAAGGCCTTGGTCTACAAAGCCCCAATAATGTGCGGCCTGTGGCTCGCCGGAAAGAATATTTAATCGTAGGTTGATATAGTCTCCCCCTCTCCAAATAGATTGGAGTGTGATTGGGTCCATCTTGATTTTTTCAGCCTGCAACTTGATGGGGTGTGGGGCCAAAATTGGCGCTATTTGCTTTAGCTCGGCTTTTTCTTCCGCTAATGGGATGAAAAAAACACGTGCTCGCAACAGGGTGTCTCGGTAGTCGACTTTGTATGTATGAGATAGTCGGAACGTTGTTCGATCATCAGTCGTAATACTTTCTATTTTGCCGGTAGGATCTACTTTGACTTCGGCTAAATCAATACGATAATTGGGCGCGTAGCCTTCTTCTTTTGTACAACTTGCACAGAAGTACAAACAAAAGAGGGTGGTAATCGCACTTATATATAATGTATGACGCGCCTGCTGCATTTGTTGTTAATTTAGGAGACAGCTAACTGATTCTTGGCCGGATTAGCATACATTTCCAGAAGACGTTCGCGCAAGAAAGATTCATCTTTATTAGGCAAATCTATCTTGTCGATTTGTTGTTGTAGGTATTGCTCAAATTGAGCTTTATCCTCTTCCGAATAATGAGAAATGTAATCTTTCCCATTATTAAGTAAGTCAAGTGCTACAAAATTATTCGGATAAAGGCGATAGTTGCGATAGATTTCTTCATCCAAGCGTCGAGCCGTTGCAGCAAAGAATTCTACATTCGAAAGGCCTTCCCGTGTCGCAATCCAATCATCTATGCATGGCGCACAAGCGTAGTGCACACGACCTTTGTAACCAAAGAGACCCGTCTGCATATTGATAAGATCATCAGCACGCGTCTTTTTATATGCCGGATTGTCCCGCTTCATTTGAAACTCCTTCGCTTTTAAGAAGTCGCAAGGATCAAATTCGTAGCTTATGGACAAAGGGACGATGTGCATAGCCATTAAACGTTCGGCAGCCGTACCTTCTCCTCCCATTGCAATCATCTTTAATACGGCTTCTTGCGTGCGGTCATTACCATCCTTAGCCCGTCCTTCGCGTTGAGCGATCCAGATAGGATTTTTCTTCTGCGTAATCACGAAATGCATATATCGACTCATAAGTTTGCTGGCCGCGAGCATTTCGCGCAAGCTCAAAGAGCGCTGCACAATAAAAGCCTTATTCAAGCGGACGAGATGTTTAATCCAAGGGTAAACAAGCAGATTATCTCCAATCGCAATTTCTACAGTCTGTGGAAACTCTGCGTCAATCAGCAGAATGTCCAACAGAGCAGAATCTAAGATAATATCCCGATGATTGGAGATATAAGTATAAGGTAACCCCTTGTTTGTTAGCGCAGAGATGTCTAAGGTTAACCCATTGCCGGTCTTTTGTATCAGTTGCGTGACTAAGCCGTGGATAAAATTCTTTTGGAATTCCAAGATGCTTGTATAGCTACTTAATTGTTTTTCCAAGAGCGGTAAAGACTGATTGGGGAAAAGGCTTTGCAACACACTTCTAAAGGCCTCATCAGCAAATAAGGTCTTAATTGTCGCACCCAAATCGCGATCTTCATAAGCACGTATCGCGTCAAATTCGGCAGGAGTAAACATAGGATAGGAATAGTTTATAAAGGAAACAATCTGGTTTAAGCGTCAAAGCGTCCCTCAATGATATCTGAAAGAACGTCAGCGACCTCCAAACCTGCGGCACGCACCTGTTGAGGTATGAAGCTTGTTGTAGTCATACCGGGTGTTGTGTTGATTTCTAAAAGGTTGATCTCCTCTTGCCCTTTCTCTCCGGAGAGGATATAGTCTATTCGTATGATGCCATAACAATTGAGTAAGCCGTAGATAGATTTTGTCATCGCGCTTACGCGTTCTGCCGTTGCCTCAGTCAAGCGAGCGGGCGTTATCTCATCTACTTTCCCATTGTATTTAGCATCGTAATCAAAGAATTCTTCTTCTGTTACAACCTCCGTAATGGGGAGCGTAATAATCTCGTTGCCTTTCTTGTAAGCACCACAAGTAATTTCCGTCCCGACGATCATTTTTTCGATCATTACCTCATCGCTTTCCAGCAATGCCTTCTCAATAGCCGGTCTAACAGCATCAATCGTTTTCACTTTCGTTACGCCAAAGCTACTTCCGCCGGCATTCGGTTTAACGAAGCAAGGTAAACCTAAACGTTCTGCAATGTATGTATCGTTCGGCTCTGTTTCTCCTTTGCGCACTAAGATAGCATCTGCAATATTCAAGGCCTTATCCGCTGCAGAGCGCAAGAACGTATTGAGCGCGTATTTATTAAATGTGAGCGCCTCAACCAAGACGTCACTCGTTGAGTAGGGTATACCGATCAAATCGAAGTAGCCCTGCAAGATGCCGTTCTCACCCGGCGTTCCGTGGATTGTAATATAAGCAAAGTCAAATGCGTGCTTACCATCTTTTGCCGTAAAGGTGAAGTCGTTGCGGTCTATCGGGCAATCCTCTTGTCCATAATGAGCCGTCCAGTTATTGCCTTTGACTTCTACAATATAGACGTCATACTTTTGGGAATCCATAAAGGATAAAATCCCTGCCGCACTGCGCAGCGAAACATCGTGTTCAGAAGAATCACCTCCTGCAACGATTGCTATCATCTTTTTCATTGTATCTTCTATCATTTTATAATTTCACGTTTAGTCCGGAAACGTACGTTTCCCATTTCTCAATCAAGCCATTGAAGTCTTGCGGAGGGAGCGCAGAGAAGTCCATCTCCTCGCCCGTTGTCGGATGTTTAAACCCTAAAGTGCGGGCGTGCAAGGCTTGACGTGGGCATATTTCGAAGCAGTTTCGGATAAAACTATTGTAGGCGCCACTTGTAGTGCCTCTCAATACTTTATCTCCGCCATAGCGCGCGTCATTAAACAACGGATGTCCGATGTGGCGCATATGTGTACGTATTTGGTGCGTTCTTCCCGTTTCCAATTGACACTCGATGAGCGTGACATACCCAAAGCGTTTCAATACTTTATAGCGTGTAACCGCAGGTTTGCCAATGCCGCTGTCGGGCGCAAAGACCGCCATCTGCAATCGGTCGTGCGGATCGCGCGCTATGTTGCCTTCTATGCGGCCTTCATCTGTTTTTACATTGCCCCACACCAGCGCCTCATAGCGTCGGCGCGTTGTTTTATTGAAGAATTGTACGCCCAATTTGCTTTTCGCGTCCGGCGTCTTCGCGATCACCAGTAAGCCACTCGTATCTTTGTCGATTCGATGTACCAGCCCCACTCCGGGATCATTTGGATCATAATCCGCCACGTCCTTCAAATGATAAGCCAAGGCATTGACCAGTGTACCCGTATAGTTTCCGAAGCCTGGATGAACAACCAAGCCGGCCGACTTATTTACAACAATCAGCGCCTCGTCTTCATAAACAATATCAAGAGGAATGTTTTCCGGCTCTATCAGATTCTCATAGCGCGGACGATCGAGCAGAAGCGTTACGACATCGTGGGGTTTAACGCGATAATTGCTCTTTTCCGGCCGCCCATTGATGTGGATGAAGCCGGCCTTAGCCGCCTGCTGTATTCTATTGCGCGACGTATCGGGCAGATGAGCCATCAGAAACTTATCTACACGAAGCAATTGTTGGCCCTTGTCGGCTACGACGCGAAAATGTTCATACAATCCGCCACCATCTTCCTCATCTACGTCGTCGACTACAATGTTTTTTTCGATTAAATCGTCTTTATCGTCCTTTTTCATGCTTATTCTATCCCCTCGTCAATCACAGACTCGTCAGTTTCCTCTTGCAGTCCGTTGAGGAAATAGTCTAAACTATCATTGCCATTGTATTCTTCCGTTCCGCTGCCGTTACCTACAACGAGTGTGATCGGAATATCGACACTGATGCGTTGACCGGTAATCACATTCTTTCCGTTAACCTCGATGCCATAAACCCAATCTCTATCACCAACGATCAGTTTTGGCGGTGTGAGTTTGAATCCCAGCGCCTTTAAGCGTGCTTCCGCTTCTCGGCGTGAGCAGTTGTCGGCCACGTCCGGCAAGGCTACGGCGATGGCGTGCGCAGCGTTAATGGTCAACATTACGACGCGCCCCGACTTTATGCTTGCGCCCGGCAAGATGGACTGACTTAATATGACGTTGGGTGGAAGTGTGCGCACGAAGCCTGTGTCTACAACTTCTGCCGTTAAGCCCATCTCCTTTAAAGTCTGCTTTGCCACTTCAAAAGATTTGCCGTGTAAATTTGGCATCTTTATTTCCTCCCCGTGATGGGTATAAAGTCTTAACCCATAAAATGCGCCCCCCACGAGTAAAAACGTGAGTAGGAGCATCCCTAAGCAATTGCCTAACAGCAATCCGTACTTATTTTTCTGTGGTGCCTTAAACGGTTCCATACTTGTGGCAAAAATACAAAAACAAGCCCTATAAGCCAAGTTTGCAAGGGCTTATTTGGTGTCATCTATCGCTGCTTCGGTATCATTCTTTTCTGACCTGTGCTGCAGGCCTGTTGCAGAAAGCGCCTCACGAGTTGATTTCGCATTCACTTTACGCGTAGAAATAAAAAAACGAGAAAGAAATTACTCTCCTCCTCGTTATTCTTCTTCACGTAGTTTCTTAGCGCTTGCCGTGAACTTCATCAGAAACGGACAATTTCTTGCGACCGCGAGCACGACGTGCAGCTAAGACGCGACGACCGTTCTTTGTTTCCATTCTATGGCGGAAACCGTGCTTATTATTCCGCTTTCTGTTGTGCGGTTGAAATGTTCTTTTCATTGCTATTGTTTGTTTTTATTATTTTCCGTTTGCCGTTTCAAAGCGCAAAATTAGAGATTATCTGCGGCATAGCAAAGCATTAGCGCCGGAATTTAGGCGTGTAGCTAAAATTTTCTGCACTTAGTGCCCTTTTTGTCCCTTTGCGAGGTAGCTGTGTCGCTCGGTTTATTGCGCAGCAAAGCGTTTTGACTGCTCTTCTATCAATGCGGCGTCATCAAAATAATTTATTTTCATCGCGCGGCGCACTTCGTCCAGCGTCTCTGCAGCTACGGCGCGCGCAGCTTCGCATCCGGCTTTGAGCATATCGTAAACGCCGGCGATGTCTTGCTCGTATTCTTTGCGGCGGGCGCGGATAGGAGCCAGTTCGGCATTCAATATGTTAAGCAAGAACTTTTTTACTTTCATGTCACCCAAGCCTCCGCGTTGGTAGTGGTCTTTTACGTCTTGTAAACAACCATAGTCGGGCCAAAATTCTGCGAAATGCTCCTGACGACAAAAGGCATCGAGATAGGTAAACACTGTATTTCCCTCCAAATGGCCCGGATCTTCGACGTGGACGTGCAAAGGATCAGTGTACATACTCATTACTTTTTGCTTGAGTTCCTTTTCTGTCTCGGAGAGGTAGATGCAATTGTTTAAACTTTTGCTCATTTTTGCTTTCCCATCAGTGCCGGGCAGGCGCAAGCAAGCTGCGTTGTCGGGTAGCAAGATTTTAGGCTCGACCAGCGTATCGCCATAAATGTGATTAAAACGGCGCACGATTTCTACAGCCTGTTCGATCATTGGCGATTGATCTTCGCCCACGGGTATTGTTGTAGCCTTAAAAGCCGTAATATCGGCTGCTTGGCTGATCGGGTATGTAAAGAAACCGACGGGGATGCTTGAGCCGAAGCCGCGCATAGCCAGTTCGGTTTTCACCGTGGGGTTACGCTGCAAACGCGCCACGCTGACGAGGTCGAGGAAATAAAAAGTCAGTTCGGTTAACTCCGGAATCTGACTTTGAATGAACATCGTCACTTTAGACGGATCAAGTCCTATGGAGAGATAGTCGAGCGCTACTTCGACTACGTTCTGTCTCACTTTCTCCGGATTGTCAACATTGTCGGTAAGTGCTTGAGCATCGGCAATGAAAACAAACATCTGTTTGTAGTCGCCCGATTCTTGTATTTCGACACGCCGACGAAGCGAGCCTACATAATGGCCAATGTGCAATCGGCCCGTAGGACGGTCGCCGGTGAGGATGATTTTTGATGACATAGTCGTAGTTGCTTTTAAACAGTCGTGCAAAGTTAGCAATAACGTAATTAGTAACAAAAGAAACCCCCTCGCGTTTCGTCATCAAGGTTTTATTCGCGCTGCTGAACGGCTCAAAACGCCAACTGAAAACGGTGTTTTTGTAGACAATTTTTCGCAGCGGGGTAGTTTATCATCACGATAAAAAAGGTTTACGCTCGTGAGGGGAGACCTTTTTTATCGTGAGAACAAGCCTTTATCATCGTGAGCGAAAACTCAGCCGTTGACTTTTTCTGCTGCTGATGCCAGATGCTCGCTTGTTATTTATCGGGCTGTGTGATAGCTGAACCTAACTTTTGTTGTAACAAAGGGCCATATACGAAGATAGCGGCCATAGCTGATGGACTTGCTTCAGACTATGGCCGCTATCGTTATAGATAGGCTTGTCGGAAAGTATTACATACCGTAGCCGAGTGTGGCGATATAATCGTAGATCATGCTAACTAAGCCCAAGAGGACGACACCCAGCGTGCAGATAGTGAGTGCTGCGCGTGAGTAGTTGTCGCTCCGGAAGGAAGCAATGGGATGTTCATTCTTACGAATGTACATGGCCTTAACAATCAACAGATAGTAGTAGAGTGAAAGTACGGTGTTGACCAATGCGATCAAGACTAACCATTGATAGCCCGCCTTGAAGGCCGCCATAAATATGAAGAACTTAGAGAAGAATCCGGCAAAGGGCGGGATTCCCGCTAAGGAGAAGAGGCAAAGCGTCATGATGAAACTCAAATGTGGGTTTGTCTCATACAAACCATCGTAGTCGTCGATGCGAATCTTGCCGCTCTTCTGCTCAATCACGTTGATAACGGTAAATGCGCCTAAGTTGGCCGCCATATAAACAAGGAGATAGAAGACCAAAGAGGTCATTCCTTCTTCCGTTCCACCCATTACGCCCAACACAAGATAACCTGCTTGCGAAATAGCACTGAAAGCCATAAAACGTTTGAGGTTTTGCTGCTGGATGGCAAAGAGGTTGGCTATCGTAATGGAGGCAATGATGATCCAAAAGAGGGCGGTGTTCCATTCTTCTGAGAAGCCTTCGCCTGCAAATGCCTTAATCAAGACTGTGAACAAAACGAAAGCGGCTGAGCCTTTGGAGATAACGCTCAAGTAACCCGTAACTACCGTGGGCGCGCCTTGATAGGTATCGGCCGTCCACAGATGGAAGGGTACTAAAGAGATTTTGAAACCCATACCGGATAGGAACAGCAGCAGGCCAATCGTACTCAAAAGGGTATGATCGGCGGCAAAGCGGTCGTGAATCTCCGAGAAATAGAGTGAGCCGGTAGCGCCATAGATGAAAGAAACGCCATATAATAAGAGGGCACTGGAGAAAAGGGCTAAGAGAATAAACTTAGCGCCCGCTTCTGCACTTTCGTATCGATATTTATCATAGGCGATCAAAGCAGCCATGGGGACGGAGGCCATTTCGAGTCCGATGAAGAACATAATAAAGTGGCCGGCAGAGATCATAAAGTACATACCCAGCAGGGTGAAAAGCGTTACGATATAGAACTCTCCTTGCTTTACGATGTTGGCAGTTTGACGCATATAGCCGTTGGCCATAAGGAAGGTAATCAATGTGCCAATGCTCAAGATGGATTTCATAATGGTCATCATCGGCGTATGAACATACATTCCGCCAAAAGCTTCGGTAGCGGGCGTACATCCCATACAAGTGGGCAGGAAGTTTGATGCCACTTGGAAGATCATCAACACAATGGCGATATTGCCTATCTTATTGCCGTGGAGAATACCTTCTTCGGTCGGCGTTTTATCTTTGCAAATAAAGAGATCGGCCACAAAGAGCAGCAGAATTACAGCCATAAGGCTGAGTTCTTCAGGCATATTCAAAAATTGAGAATAATCCATTTCTTTTTATTTTGAAGTTTAGGCTACTGCGGCCAAAATGTGATTTACAATCGGGGAAACTCCGCCATTGATCATATCGCTTACCCAACCCGGAGCCATACCTAACGCTGCAATAGCTGCAATAAGGCAGATGACGGCAAAGCGCTCGATGGGATTTGCGTCACTCAGTTTGAGATGTTCAGGATTCTTGCAAACACCATAAAGGATCTTGCCGACAAGCCGTAAGATGTAGACTGCAGTGATCACAATACTGGTGCAGGCTGCAATGGTCAAAACGCGGTGGAAGGTGTCGGCATTATTGAAAGATCCAACGAAGATGGTCATTTCTGCCACGAATCCGCTAAAACCGGGTAGACCTAAGTTGGCCAAACCGGCAACAACGTAGCAAACAGCCAAGAATGGCATAATTCGCATCAACCCATTCATTTCTCGAATATCACGCGTATGTGTTCTACCATAGATCATACCGATCAAAGCAAAGAAGAGAGCCGTGGTAAGTCCGTGGGAGAGCATTTGCAAGACAGCACCGGTCACCGCAACTTGGTCCATCATTAGCAGGCCAAAGAGTACGAGGCCGCAGTGGGAAACTGAAGAATAGGCATTGATGTATTTCAAATCTGTCTGTACGCAAGCTGAGAATGCGCCATAGACAACGGAGATTCCGGTTAAGACTAAGAAAATCCAGCCTAACTCGTGTGAGGCTTCGGGCATCAGATACATTGCGATGCGGAAGCAACCATAGCCTCCCAGCTTCATTAACACGCCGGCGTGAAGCATAGAAACAGCCGTCGGGGCTGAGGCATGACCATCAGGAGACCAAGTGTGGAAGGGGAAAAGTGCGCCTAAGACGCCAAAACCAACGAAGGTGAGCGGGAACCATACGTATTGCTGCGCCAAAGGAATGGCATGGGCGCCGCCGGTATGGTTCGCGATTTCCGTAATGTTCATCGTCTCTCCGCCTGCTCCGAAGAAAATGCCGAAGATACCGCACATCAGGAAGGCAGAACCGCCCATCAACATTAGCGTTAGCTTCATTGCTGCATATTCTTTCGGACCTGTTCCCCAAACTCCAATAAGGAGATACATCGGAATCAATGCAATCTCATAGAACATAAACATGGCGAACATGTCGACCGTAATGAAGAATCCAAATACGCCAATGCTTAAGAGGGTAAACCAGAGGAAATATTCTTTGTTCATATCCCAGGAAACAAAAGCTCCGGTGAAAACAATCACAGCTGAGAGCAGAAGCATCGCAACTGAAATGCCGTCAACGCCAACGGAGTATTTAATATGGAGGGATGTGAACCAATCTACAGAAGCTGTGAAGAGCATTTGCGCATCAGCTCCTGCTGCACGTTCTTTCAAAAACAGAATGGCTGTCAAAGCGGCTGAAGCGAGCAGTAAGCTGCTGCCGACTACCATCACTGTACGAATGGCCTTTTGCCCCTTTGATAACCATAACGCTGGTAACATCAGGAGCGGAATCAGTACAAATAACGATAAAAAGTTCATATTCGTTTCGTGCTTAAAAGATCAAAATTAACAAAAGAGCAAGAAGGCCCAAGAAGAATACAAAAGCATAACGTTGGATGGAACCATTTTGCAGACCACGGATGTTGAAACCTAGCTCATGCGTACCCCAAGCTAAGAAGTTGAAGAAACCATCGATAATCGTACGATCGAACCACGCCAAGGGACGAGAAATCTTCGCGAAAATAATACGATGTGTGATGAATTGGTAAACTTCATCTAAATAGAAGCGGTGGTAAGCCCATTTGTGCAGACCTGCAAATTGGGTCGCCAATTTGTTGGCCACAGGTTGTTTCTCTCCCTTGTACATGTAAGTTGCAAGTCCAATGGAAACCAAGGCAATGATTACGCTCTTCAATCCTAACATCCAATTGAAGTGAGATAAGAAGTCGTAAGATTGTCCATCGGCTGAAATGAATTTTCCGAAAGGAATAAATCCGGCAATGCAGGTCACACCGGCCAAGAAGATCAATGGGAATGTCATCGTCCACGGAGCTTCGTGAGGGTGAATTTCTGCGTGATGCTCTTTGTTTTCAGTTCCCCAGAAGATGCCATAGTAAAGACGGAACATATAGAACGCTGTCATAGCGGCAATAATGGTCATAATCCATCCCATTGCCGGACTATATACAAATGCGGCATCTAAGATTTCATCTTTAGAGAAGAAGCCTGAGAATGGAGGTATGCCGGAGATGGCTAAGCAAGAAATAAGGAACGTAATATGGGTGATTGGCATATACTTGCGCATACCGCCCATTGCGCTCATCTCATTGCTATGAACCGCGTGGATAAGACATCCTGCGCATAAGAATAGGCAGGCCTTAAACATTGCGTGTGTAAAGAGGTGGAACATAGCAGCCATATAGCCAATACTCAACTCTCCATTTACCTCTGCAGATTCTGCTCCGTTCCAAGGTAAGCATACGCCCAAAGCAACCATCATAAAGGCGATTTGAGAGATTGTAGAGAATGCAAGCACGCGTTTAATGTCGCTTTGCGCACAAGCTACTGCCGCGGCATAAAAGGCTGTCAATGCTCCAATCCAACCTACGATATGCAAAGTTTCCGGAGCATATGTGATCCACAGTGGGAACATACGAGCCACTTGGTAAACTCCGGCTACAACCATAGTCGCCGCGTGAATTAAGGCACTGACTGGCGTTGGGCCTTCCATAGCATCCGGCAACCAAATGTGGAGCGGGAACATAGCACTCTTGCCGGCACCACCGATGAACATCAAGATCAATGCTGTTGGTAACATAAATGCTGCCCCTGCAAACTCTCGCACATTATTTTCAATTGTAAAATCGAAATTGAATGTCTTAGCATAATACCCAAAAATCAAGATGCCGATTAAGAAGAAGAGGTCGGCGAAACGCGTTACGATAAACGCCTTCTTTGACGCTGCAATAGCTGCTTTCTGGGTGTAGTAAAAGCCGATTAGGAGGTAGGAAGAAACTCCCACAAGCTCCCAAAATAAATACATTTGGAAGATGTTGGTTGCTATGACTAAGCCCAGCATAGACATCGTAAAAAGACTTAGAAAAGCATAATAGCGCTGGAACCCCCGCTCACCATGCATATATCCAAACGAGTAGATATGGACCATAAAAGATACCGTTGTAATGACAATGAGCATCATTACTGAAATCGGATCTAATAATATTCCCATATCAAAGTGCAGTGTGCCTAACGGAAGCCAAGTAACATTGAAGGGCACTAATGCTTGATAAATACCTTCAGCCGTGCGAGGCAGAGTAAAATATTGGTAGGCCGTATAATACGCCAAAGCCATCACTACGCCGAGTGAAGACGTACCTATAATACCTGCGGCACGATGGCTCATCTTTTTACCAGCTAAAGCAAGTAAGAGGAAAGATAAGAACGGCAAAGCCGGTATTAACAAGGTATATAAGAATTGATTTTCCATTGTTAGAATCTTATTATCTTATGGACTTAAGGAGCAGGGTTGCCTGTCCTAAGATCGTCCTACCATTTCATTTTTTCTAATTTACCTACCGAAATATCTTTTAGAAGGCGATAGATATTAATCATTATAGCGATCGCAATAGCACTTTCAGCTGCTGAAATTGCAATAGAGAATAAGGCAAAGAAATAGCCTTCGTGCCCATTGGGATAAAGCATTCTGTTGAAAGCTGCAAAGTTCAAATCAGTAGCATTGAGCATCAATTCTACTGAGAGAAGAATGGCAAGTGTACTACGGCGTGTCAAGAACCCAAAGATTCCGGCAAACATCATTACCGCCGAAATAATCAGAATATAGTCTAATTGAATCATAACAGAATCGATATTAACGTTTGCGTGCAATTAACAGTGCGGCTACGATGCAGGCTAGTAGGAGTAAAGAAACAACCTCAAAGGGAAGGAGGTAACCATTCGCCTCTGTTGAAAGTAGGTTCATTCCGATTTCCTTCATCGAAATAACAGACTCATCGGGAGCTGCAAGCTTGTCCTTTATAAATCCAGCCTTTATAAATGCGTAGATAAACGCACCAAAGCCAACGAGAGAAAGTAAGGCAGAGGCAAAGATTTTTTGCTTCGTGTTGTCACTCAGTTTATCCTTTGCTCCTTTTGTCAATAGGATCGCAAATACATAAAGAACAACGATACCACCGGCATAGACCATAACCTGAACAGCTCCCAAGAATGTATAGCCCATTAAGAAATACATTCCTGCTGTTCCCAATAAGACAAAGAATAAGTACGTAGCTGCACGAATAATACTCTTCGTCAAAACTGTGGCAAATGCTGAAAAGACCATCAACACAGCCAAAACAACAAACATTATATTGTGTGAATCCATTGTCGTCTTATTTTGAGGGTGTGTTATCGGTTTTTGTTTCAGCTTTCGCTTCCGCCATCGGCTTGTCTTTAGGCTTCGTTGTGGCGTCATCGGCTGGCGTAGCAGCTTTAGGCGCTGCTGAACGTGCTGGCTTTTCTAGCAATCGACTTCCAGGCTGGTTCAATTGTAAGATCAGTTTTGAGCGGTCAAACACTGCATTTTCGAAAGATTGATCAAATGTGATAGCATCATGAGGGCACGCCCTGACGCAAAGCATACAAAACATGCAAGAGCCTAAATTGTACTCGTGACGAAGCAGCTGTTTCTTCTTTTTGCCATCAGGCGTGGCTACCATTTCCGTAACCACATTGATCGAATTGTTCGGACAAGCCATCATACACAGACCGCAGCCGACACACTTATGTTCATTATTTTCGTTATGGGGCATAACGAGACTCCCACGAAAACGGTCGAACATCACGAGTTCTTTTCTGTTTTCGGGATATTGCTGCGTTATCTTCTTTGTAAAAAGCTCACGCATGGTTGTTCGTAGTCCGACAGCCAGCGTTTTTACTCCGCAAAGAAGCCCTTGAATATAGTTCTTATCTTGCATTTCCTTATCAGTTAATGTTGATTCCTAATCCGAAGACTACAAGTAAAGCCATCAAAAGTAAGTTGACCAAACTAAGTGGCATCAAATACTTCCATTCTAAAGATAGGATGTGGTCAATACGCAGACGGGGGAAAGTCCAACGCTCCCACATTAATAAGAAGACCACAAAGAAGGTCTTTCCGACAAACCAAATGGCACCGGGAACATAATCCATCGCGATATTAAAGCCTTCCAAGCCTGGAATGTGCAGCGGTGCCCAACCTCCGAGGAAGAGGGTTGCTGCTATACCGGCAGTGATGAAAAGGTTGAGATATTCAGCCAAATAGTAGAAGCCAAAGTGCATACCGGAATATTCTGTGTGATAACCTGCTGTCAACTCACTTTCGCCTTCAGGAAGGTCAAAAGGTCCGCGGTTACATTCAGCATTACCGGCAATCATATAGATAATGAAAGCAAACAAAGCAGGAATATGTCCACGTACGATGTTCCACCCATTGTCATATTGCTGTTGTACGATCTCACTGATTTGCATCGTGCCCGTCATTGCTACCATAGTCAGCATAGTAAGGCCTATAGAAACTTCGTAGCTGATCAATTGTGCTCCACTACGCATTGCGCCGATAAGAGAGTATTTATTGTTACTACTCAAACCCGCCAACAGAATGCCAACCACGCCGATGGAAGATACAGCAATAAAGAAGAATATGCCGATGTTGAAGTCGATGATATGTCCACCTTTATTCCATGGTAGACAGGCAAACGTTAGCATAGAGGCTACAACGACGAGGAAAGGTGCAAAATCATGCAATAGTCGATCAGAGTTGCGCATACGTATGATTTCCTTTGTCAACATCTTGAAGACGTCACCAAAAACCTGGAGCAAGCCCCATTTACCAACGCGGTTCGGTCCTAATCGACATTGGAAGAAACCACAAACCTTGCGCTCCATATAAATCAGCGCAATGGCAAAGACGGCATATAATGTAATGATGATCAAAGCTACAATAACTGATTCAATCAATGTTGCAGCCCAGTCCGGCAAGATCGTATTCAGCTGCTCATCTATTGCTGCTGTCCAAGTATTCAAATCAAATAAATAAGATTTCATATAGCAGTCTTTACTTTTTAGCGGTCAATATCTGGGACAACATAATCTACAGTTCCACCAATGGCCATCAAGTCGGCAATAAAATTGTCGCGACAAATAGTGTCCATTGCTGCCACCAAAGGCAAACCGGTAGAGCGATAATGCAGGCGCGATGGGAATTTATCTCCCTTGCTTTCAAGCAATACGCCGAACTCGCCGCGGCTTCCTTCTACGGCAGAATAATATGTGCCTGCAGGAATCTTGATGATAGGCTTCGTCTTGGTTTGGAAAGGTCCTTCAGGAATGCCATCAATCAATTGTTCGATGATCTTCAAGCTTTCCTCAATTTCCTTCATACGTACCATTAAGCGCGCAAAACTATCACCTTCTGTATAAGTGATCTCTTGGAAATCAACTTTGTCGTAAGCAGCATAAGGTTGGTGTTTGCGCAAGTCATTGCTCCAGCCTGCAGCGCGACCTGTACCACCGGTACAGCCAAAACTAATCACCTGCTCCTTATTTAATACGCCAACGCCTTCAAGACGATTGTGTGCAATGACATTGTTCACAAAGATATCATAATACTCTTGGAGGTTGTGGCGCATATACGGAATAAACTCCTTGACGCGGCGCACAAAGTTCGGGTGGATGTCGGCCATCACTCCGCCAATCGTATTATAGTTTAAGATCAAGCGGCCGCCACAAGTTTCTTCAAAAATATCGAGAATTTGCTCGCGATCACGGAATCCATACAAGAAAGCCGACGTTGCACCCATATCTTGGCACAAGCAAGAGAAGAACAGAATGTGCGAATCGATACGCTGAAATTCATCCATAATCGTTCGGATGTATTGTACGCGTTCGCTTACTTCTATGCCGGCAGCCTTCTCTATACACATACATAAAGCGTGACGGTTTTGCATTGCACCGAGATAATCTAAGCGTTCTGTCAGTGCTAAAGCCTGCGGATAAGTCAAACTTTCGTTCAACTTTTCTATACCGCGATGGATGTAGCCCAAGATTGGGTCAATTTTGCGTATGCGCTCGCCCTCCAAAGCTACACGGAAGTGTAATACACCGTGGGTAGAAGGGTGTTGAGGACCAATATTCACGACATAGTCATTTTCCGTGAAGATCGTGTTCTCTTTTGTCGTGATGCTACCATCAGCTTGGCGATCATATTGAGTAGTCACGTCGGCCAACGGTTCGTTATCCATGCGCAGCGGGTTCTCTTCCTCGGGTTTGTCATCTTTACGCATCGGGTAGCCGTTCCAATCTTCTCTCAAGAAGATACGGCGCATATCCGGATGCCCTAAGAATTTAATGCCGAAGAAGTCGAAAACCTCCCGCTCATATATGTTTGCAATGTTCCAAAGGTCGCTTACTGTCGGCAAGAAAGGATTTTCCCTATCCGTTGTCGCTGTTTTCAAGCTGATGCGCTTGTTTTGCGTTGTCGACCAAAGATTGTATACGACGCCGAGTCCATCCTCGCCCCAGTCCATACCGGTCAGCGTTTCGAGGAAGTCAAAATGCTCTTCATCTTTTAGTCGTTGCATTTCTGCGTGCAAATCTTCCGGTGCCAAGCAGTGCAGTTGCAATTCGTTCTCCACCGGTTTCGTCTCCGTCGGCGTTGCTGCCGGTCGGGCGGGTTGCGGAGCTGCTGCTGCTTGCGGTGCTGTGTTTGCGCGCTCTTGCTTTATCGTTTGCTCGTTTTCCATTTTCTATCTAAAAAACAGTTTTAGAGGTAGCCGAAGGCTTACGCCTCTTCTTCCTCATTCACGATTTTACGCATTTGTTCTCTCGTTTCGGCCGATGTTTGCGGATCTTTTTCTTTCCGGTTGGTCGTACCGAAGAAGTTTTCAGCTTTAACGATACGTTGCAATTGCATCATGCCGTAAAGGAAAGCCTCCGGGCGCGGCGGACATCCGGGAACGTAAACATTAACCGGGATAATCTCGTCTACGCCTTTCACTACGTGATAAGATTTTACGAAAGGACCGCCCGTCGTGGCGCATCCGCCGATGGCTACCACGTATTTAGGATCGGCCATCTGGTCGTACAAGCGCTTTAAGACGGGAGCCATCTTATTTGTGATTGTACCGCTGACTAAAATGACGTCAGCTTGGCGCGGACTGTTACGTGTTACTTCAAAGCCGAATCGTGCAATGTCGTAGCGAGCTGCACAGACAGCCATAAACTCGATACCGCAGCAACTCGTAGCAAATGTCAGAGGCCAAAGCGAATTGCTACGGCCCCAGTTGATCAAATCATCCAAAGGCTTAACGATAACATTGGCGCCGTTAGCATTGAGTTCGGCTACCAACTTCTCATATGTCTCGTTATCCTTAAAGTCTTCGTAAGGGATGTTCTTGATTTTCGGTCGTTTTAGTTTCATTGCCATTTAAGAGCCCCCTTCCTCCAAGCATACGCTAAGCCTAAAATTAACACAAAGAGGAAGAACGCAACGCTCAATAAACCCGCAGCCCCCAGCGAACGCATCACTACGGCCCAAGGAAACAAGAACATGGTCTCCACATCAAACATCAAGAAAAGGATGGCAAACAGGTAATAGCCTACGTGAAACTGCATCCACGCCTTTCCGCGTGTGGGAACACCACATTCATAAGCTTGTTCTTTCTGCGCATTAAAGCTTCTGGGCGAGATCAAGTTGGCCAGGACCACGACCACGGCTACAAATGCGAACCCTGTCAACGCTGTGGTGACAAACAAGGTAAAGTTCATAGCTTCGTATCTAAATTGTTAATGTATAAATGCTATCAATGTCGCGCAGGCTTTGGTCGGAGATGAGAGGATGTTAATTATTGAGTGACTTAAACAAGCATCTCTTTCAATCTTTCCCGGTCTTTGCGACAAAAAACTTTTCGAGCAGGCCGCAAGTCGAACAATAAGCCGAGAACGCCTGACTATTCAGGCTGCAAAATTAAAAAAAACTCTCTACATACCTTGAAATATGAGCAGAAAGTTAGTTGCACGCGGCTTTTTTTGCGAGGCGTCTTGCCGACTACTTCTTGCGCACAATGTCTTCTCGTTGGCTCAGTATCAATCGAAATGCGTATTTTTCTCATCACATAACGTCGCAGAAAAGACGATATGGGCTTATAAACTGATTTTATGAAGAAAAACGAGGCAATAAGTGGCGCTTGGGCAAAGTGTAAGCTGCAATCGTGGATTGGTAGAAGCCGGTCCTCCATTCCTAAAGGTGAAATTTATGCTCATTTGTTCGTTGATTTACAGGCAAATCTCTAACTTTGCAATTATGAAACCGCAGATTGCGATAATTACCGGCAATACTTTAGAGGCAATAGGCTTGGAAAGTATTGTGCGAAAGATGATGCCTAAAGCCGACGTCCTGCTTTTACCCTCTTTTTCGGCTTTGGATCAATCTGTCGGCTTTTTTCATTTCTTTATTTCGTCGGAAACTTTATTGAGCCACGCACAATTTTTCTTGCAACGTAAGCAGCAGACAATCGTATTGATGCACGGCGAAGAGACGCTGCCTTTGCAGGGCTTCCGTACGTTTAATGTGCGGCAGCCGGAGGATGTACTTTTGCGTAGCATACTCCAAATGGCGCAGGCGGGACATCGACATCGGCCGCGACCCGTGCTGGAAGCGCAAGGCGAAATGCAGCGAACCTCGCCGCTGACGCCGCGCGAAACGGAGGTGTTGCGCCTTGTTGTATCCGGCTTACTCAATAAGGAGATTGCCAATCGTTTAGGCGTCAGTCTGACAACCGTTATTTCACACCGTAAGAACTTGACGGCTAAGCTCGGTTTCCGATCCGTTTCTGCGCTCACTATTTATGCCGTCACTCACGGCATAGCTGCTGTGGAAGAAATCTGACGCTTGTTTTCGTCGATCGCTTTCTTGCTTCATCATTGCTTTTGACGCTTCTCTTAAGATCTGCTCGCGGAGGGCGGACATCTCATTTTTCTGCACCTGACGTTGAGGTTGCCCGTATTTTTCCTTTTTCTGTTGATGCAGAGACGCATTTTTGAATGTAAAAATGGGTCATAATAGACGGATGATGATGCGCCTCGCCATTGTTTGGTGGCACCAAACCATCGTTTGGCTCCGGCAAACCATTATTTGCTGCCGGCAAACTATAGTTTGTTACCACCAAACAATAAAATACTGAAAGGTGATGCGCGGACGAAGCGGACTTTAGCGTCGAATATAGCCGGCTGCAAACGGACTATGGCGCTTGTCGTGTCGCTCTGTTCCGATTTGATGACGGTAGCTTGAGTGGGGGAGTTGCTGGTGTTTACTGTCCGGGAGTGTCTTGGGGGATAAGGTCTGCGCTGTGTGAGTCTTCTGCATATATTCGCCACTCATTCTTTGATAATTATACGAACTGCGTGGCCGAACTTAAGAGGGATGCTGATAAAAGTGAGAATACGCGGAAAGGAATAGGGGAGTGGTCGGGAAATAATTTGCCGGTTAGGAGCTTTTTTGCTCGGTCGTTATTGGTAATTGTGCACGGCTTTTTAGAGGATGGGCCGATATGGAAAAGCGGCCATATCTCGTCAGATATAGCCGCTCCGTTAGCGTTCGAAAGTGCGTCTAAGGCTGCGTTTCGCCTTCTATAAAGTGCTCCAGTTTCAGCGATTCGCCATCAAAGACGGCATAGCTAAACCTGCTGATCCAATCGCCGATGATCAAAGTGCGGGTTGTGGGGGAGAGTGATAAATCCAGTTCGATATGGCGATGACCGAAGATGAAATAATTGATGTCGGCGTGTGTCGATAGATAGCCCTTTGAAAAGCGAATTAAATCCTCGCGCTCCTCGCCCATATACGGCGGATCGCCGCCTGCACGCTCGTGTTTCAGGCGACTGTGCTTGGCCCAGTTGAGCCCAAACTGCACGCCCCATCTCGGGTGCAGGGCCGAGAAAAGCCGCTTGCACGTGGCGTTGTGAAAGATGCGGCGCAATATTTTATATTTCTTGTCCTCCGCTCCGAGGCCATCGCCGTGCGCCAGATAGAAGAGCTTGCCGTAGATTTCAGTGGTAAAGCTTATTTCTCGATGGACAATCATGCCGCATTCTTGCTCAAAGTAGTCGTTTATCCATAAATCGTGGTTGCCCGTAAAGAAGTGTACTTCCACGCCCTTGTCCGTCAGTTCGCTAATCTTGCCCAGCAGGCGCGTGTATCCCTTCGGGACGACTGTACGATATTCATACCAGAAATCAAATATGTCTCCCAAAAGATAAACCGCTTCCGCCTTCTCCTTTATATTGTCCAAGAAGTTGACCAAGCGGCGCTCATGCGTCCGTCTGTGGGCTATCGCCAGGCTGCCTAAGTGGGCGTCCGACAAAAAATAAACTGGTTTCATTCGATTTCGTGTATTTATATCATTCTGTGCAAACCTTTGCTGCCGCACTCCAATTGTTTACTTCAAACTATCAGTTTTGAGGCCTTGTTGGCGCTTGATAGGCAGACTAAAGCAGGCCCAAATCGAGCTTAGCCTCGTCGCTCATCATCTCTTTGTCCCACGCCGGCTCAAAAACAACGTTCAGTTTCAAGCTCTTTACGCCCTCTACGGCCTCAACTCTTTGTCGCACGTCTTCCATAATAAAATCTGCTGCCGGACAGTTGGGCGCCGTCAGCGTCATATCCATCTCTAAATGAGCTTCATCATCGAGGTCAATGCGGTAAATAAGTCCCAAATCGTAGACATTTACGGGGATTTCCGGGTCATAAACTGTTTTAAGTACGTCAATAATGCGTTGTTCTATCTGCAGTTTTTCTTCTTGTGTCATATTGATCAATCAATTAAGCGAGTTTTCCTTCTTCTTGATAACTATAATAGCACTTGTCAGCCACAATAATGTGATCTACAAGCCTGATATCCAATAGTCGGGCGGCTTGCGCCACCTTCTGCGTCAAGCGATCATCGGCCTGGCTCGGTCGGGGATTGCCCGAGGGGTGATTATGACAGATGGCAAGTGCCGTAGCCTTGGCCTCCAAAGCCTTTCCAAAGAGCAGACGCACGTCAACTGTAGTTTCGGTCAGTCCGCCGCGACCGATGAGTGCTTCAGAAACCAACTGGAGGCGGCGATTGAGAAACATAGCGTGAAATTCTTCGTGAGGCGTATCCTCCAATCTTTGCCGAAAGAAGCTGTAAATCTTTTGCGGGCCGTCCATAAGTGGGCGCTGCTCCGCCGGCTCTTCGGCCCTGCGCCGGCCCAATTCGCACGCCGCTAAAATCGTGATGGCTTTCGCCGGACCTATACCGGCATATCGGCAGAGGGTTTTAATATCTACGCGACCTAAACGCCGCAGACTATTGTCGTGATCATTGAGGATCTCCTTCATCAACACGACTGCATCTTTGCCGGGACAACCTGAGCCGATCAAAATGGCCAATAGTTCGGCCGAACTCAATTGCCTGGGGCCTAATTCTTCAAACTTCTCGCGCGGACGATCTTCTTTAGACCACTGATTGATCTTAAGCGGCATAGGAAAAACGGTTACTTGTAGAAATTTTTCTTGAAGGCCTCAAATTCACTCTTGCCCAAAACGCGTTGGCGCCACCATGCGCGCAAGAAACCCGTACCATACCCGATGAGCTGTACGAATGCGGCGGGCACAGCCAAGAGTCCGACGAGCAAACTGCGGTTGCGGATGCCGGCATCTATGAAGACCAGCAGTGCATATAAAGTCAAAAGAGCCCAAGCCCACGGACAGAAAAAACCGATTAGCAGCAAGAGGCAGCAGCCGATGGTAAACACTGCGGGGAGGAGGTGTACTATTTTTAATGTGCCGGGGTGTCGCTGTGTAAGATTGATGCGTGCGATGCCGAAATTGTGTACTTGCTTGAAAAACTTCTTTAGGTCTGTGCGGCGTTTGTGCCATACCCAAGCCTCAGGGAAAAGTCGGCAGGCGTAGCCGCCTTCAAAGATGCGGGTGGAGAAATCGATGTCTTCGCCAAAGCGCATTTTGCTGAAACCTTGCAAGTCTGTATAGACGCTACGACGAACACCCATATTAAACGATCTGGGATAAAACTTGTCAAGCTTCTGCTTCCGGCCGCCGCGTATGCCGCCGGTGGTGAAGAATGAAGTCATCGCGTAGTTAATCGCTTTCTGAATGGGGGTGAACGAGCTATGCGCGCGGTCCGGACCGCCGAAAGCATCGCAAGGTGCGGCCTCAAGTTCCGCTTCTACGGCATTCAAATAATCGGGCGGGATGACGACGTCTGAATCTAAGACGATAATATATGTTCCTTGGGCGCGTTCAACGCCATAGTTGCGCGTCTGCCCCGGGCCTGAGTTGTCCTTATAATAATAATGTATGTCCAGTTGCGTCCGGAAAGTTTCGACCTCCGCTTCGCACTTTACTTGAGAGCCATCTTCAACTATGATTACTTCGAAATCTTTATATTTCTGCTCACAAAGACTTGCTAGCAACTCGCGTACCTCATCTGGGCGATTAAATACAGGGACAACAAAGGAATACTTCATAGCTGCGAAATTACGCAAAAAAGATACAAACCCAAATATTTCTGCGTAAAATCGGATAATGTCCTTCCATAAGATAATTTCTGCCGGTATGGTTTATTGATAATTTAGTACTGATTATTCCATCAAAGAGATTTGCGACGCCTTTTAATTGATGCGGCTTTCAACGGTGAAGAGGTCTGTTTGTACTTGCAAAACAGTAAACTTGAATTACGGACTCTTCAATTCTTTTTCTTTTCATTAATTTGTTGTTCTAAAGTGAAACATAAATTATTCGGAGATAATCCGTGAAGCATCTATACTGTGGCGGTTTACGTGCTGATTAAGCGAAGATTTTCCAAAGTAAAATGTCAGTGAGAGAGCTATTCCCATATCTTCTCCCCAAGATTTATCTGAAATACAGAAATGAGGAGTACGAGTTTCCAATACTCCCCAAGTATGAAGCCCATGATCAATTGAGTGTATCCAAGATTTATAACACCATAAAGTGATTATAAAACTCTTTCCGACAGCCTTACGCATATTCAGATTACATTGCAACATACCGGGTTGTGTGGCATAAGCCCAGCGATAAGGTGCCGAATAGCTGATATTAAAATCTGCCGTCCAATCGTAACGTTCTGAAATTGTAAACGCATTACTTAAGTTACCCGAAATGATCCAAGCGTTGTTATATAAGGAGGTATATTGCTTAACAATGGGTAACGTGGCTTTAAGTCGTGCATTGTTGAAATTTGCATTGCCATTCAGATACCACCAAGACGCTAGATTCATACCATAGCCCAACGAAAGTCCGCTATAAAAGCTTTTGCCATGGTTATAAGTTCTTCGTGCTATTATATTGTGGGGTTCAATAGTGGGAATTACTAAAGTGGCGTCACGACTTTGAGAATAAAATAATTTTGCATACAGATTCTTATACCTGATTGTTAAGGCATGATGTTGCGATTTAATAGGAGAAAGTGTAGGATTTCCCTGAGAGTAAGTTGTAATGGAACTCCATTGCTTAAAAGGAGAATAAGCCGTAAACGAGTGATAATAATTGGACGTAGAAAAGTTGTATGCGACAAATAGTCCTTTACGGCTTTGCCAGTTTAAGTCCAGGTAAGGCAATAGGTACCAACGGTCGTTATAGCCGGCGTAAGGTGCGGAATTAAAGGCACCTGAGGTTTTATTATATTGTCCGTAAAATCCGCCTGTACAGGTGATGGAGCAGGGAAAACTATAACTTAGTAGGGCGTAGAGCAAAATATCCTTTTCATTATATTTGAGTTGTTGATTAGCAAAATAATAGTTAGTGGGTACATACGTGATATGGTATTCTTCCTTATAATCTGCCTGTCGATAGTTTGCCTGAGCGCCGAGGGTCAAATTTGAATGCTCTTTAATCGGAATGCCGGTTCGGAACTTTGTTTCATAGTTTTGCGTTTTCATTGGTAGGCGCGCCATATAATTTAAATAGGTCGGAGTAGTCGGTATGTCGCTTCGACTGTAATTATTCATTAAATTTTGGTGGTAATTACTCCACAATCCGGTAAATTCAGCTGAAAGAGATATGCCATTAGTCAACTTACCCCGGTAGAACAAAGCCGTGGCTAGATAACGATCAGAATAGTCACGATCGATATTGCCTTTGAATACTGAGTCGATGCTATTTGTGCGGTAGTAAGTCTGCATCGAGGTTTTGGGTTTTCCCTCATAATCATACATATCTACTGATGCACCCAACAGATGGTCAGGCGATAGTTGGTATTCACTGGTCAGATTAAAGTCGTATTGCTTGCGTCGTGTATCACATTGTTTGAACTTTTCAATTTGTAAAGGGGAGGTAAAGTAATGGGTAGTACCTTCTGCCCGCTCGTAATCCTTTAGGTTTCGTACGCTAAAATATAGTTGTGAGTGAAATTTTGGCGTCTGAAAGAGTAAGGTCGTATTGCTCGTTTCTTTCCAGTTGTGCGTCTTGATAACCTCTCCACGCAATGTGCCCTGAAAACCGACATTATTATCTCTTACTATGATGTCGATAACGGCACAATCATCATCAACCCCATATTCTAAAGGAGGCTGATGAAGAATCTTTAATGAGGAAACCTGCTCGGCCGATAGTGAGCGCAGATAATTAAATAAAGCTATGGGCGTCATGTGAGAGCGGCGCCCATTGATATAAAACACAACTTGTTTCTTGTCAGCTACGCGGAAGCTTTCTAATCCGGATACAGCAACCAGTGGAGCATAGGAAAGTAGGTCAGCCACAGAGCGATCTTTTAATATTGTCTTGTTGTTGATTGTGCAGACAATGCCACCAAGAGTAGGGATTGCTCTCATCGTACGTGCTATGACAGTTGCCTCGCTTAGTGTTTCAGCATTATCTTTCAGCGTGACCTCGTGGTAGCTTTGCAACGTGGGGTCATAATTTAGAACAAGGGGGTTGAACCCGATGCAAGAATAGGAAATTGAAAAAGGATACTCAGGCTTCGATAGCGCATAGTATCCGGTTGAATCTGAGACCGTGACTTGTGTAAGCGTTGAGTCTGCAATAGAACGAAGCATGACATAGACTGCTTCTATTGGCTGTCCGTTTTCTGTTATAACCCGTCCGGTCACTTGTGCTAATAATCTGTTGCTCAAAAGTAGTAATAGCACCGTCAAAATACAGCGAACCAGGTATTTACTTCGTCTGTTCATACGTATTGATTTATATTGTTTTCTTTTTTTGAGTAGCCAAGGGTCTTCTTTTAAGTAAAGATAGGAATAATAGCTTACAATGTCCACAATTTGACTTGAATTTAGTTTTATTTAAGTCTTTAAGGACTCAAAAAATAAAGGTGAGCCCGGTATCTCTTTATTTGCATCAATTTTCTTGATTTATTATGATGATAAATTTTGGTTTTATACCTTTCAAGTAAGCGGTAAACTTGTACTCGTTCTCTATTATTGTAATCAATAATGGAAAATCTTCGTCACTGGAGAACGGTCGGAATGGAAAATGCCCATCGTTTGCCCGTCTAAAATCTTTTGCTTATCTTTGCAGTGAGCATTGGGAAGGATGTTTCGTGAAGTGCACGCGCGGATGCCGTTCCCTTGTGATTTATAAACCTTCTAAAACCATGTATTATGGACTATTCTTTAAACAAGCGTAAAATGACTATTGGCTCTATGAAGGGCAAAGAAGTCTATGTGGCCAGCCCCGTTTGCCAAAAACAGCGAATTTCATTCGATAAACTTTGTGCGCGAATGGCTGAAGACACGACGGTCGGTGATGCTGATGTGGCCGCAGTGTTCTACAAGTTTCGTACAGTTTTGAACCAACTCTGTTCGCAGGGTTTCATTGTGGATGCCGGCCCGCTCGGAACGTTTCGGCCGACTTTTACGTCGAAAGTCGTAGCTAAAGAGAAGGACTTTAAGCCGATGGATTGTATTTCTAAAGCCTACATTCGTTTTACGCCGACAGCCGATTTCCGCCGCTTGAAGCATGTGCAGTATTATCGGGTAACCAAACTTCAGAAGCCACCCAAGCCCTCGGGCGGTGGATTTCCGGGTAGCGGAACATAAATACGTAATAACTTAGATTTGAGTAGGAGGAAAACGTCAGTTTTCCTCCTACTTTTTTGTATCCTTATACCATCTAATATCAAAAATGGCACGTTCCTTTTTTTGCTGAACGCGCATCCTTATCGAAGATGATTTGCGCTGCTGTTTTGAAGAGGTATCTTTATACTCCTAAGGTATAGGAGTTATGAGATCAAGTTATAATACGATTATCAGCAAGCAAGTTGCACTCAATAAGTATTGAAACAAGAAAAAACAATTGGTATATTTGCCAATTGTGATTTTCTTATTACATTTGCACAAGTTTATTTTAAAAAGTGGCGACAACACAATAAATTCGGCAGATAAAACTATGAGCAAGAATCTTAAAAAACAGATGAAAGTTGAGACTTTTAGCAAGGCTCAAATTATTGATGAACATCAATTGTGTATTAAGACTCCAGACGGAGAAATTTTTACTATTATTTCAAGCATAGGAATGCTCAGTAGTAAGGAAACTCAATCATATTATCTACATCTTATCGAAGCTATTTTTGATAGGAATTTTTCAGAAGATAGAGAAACCATGACCAATAGTATTTGGCGTGACCTTATGAAAACTGGTGTTGATTTCCTTGGAATGAATTCTGGGAATCGACATAATGAACGTATAAGAATTGGGGCACAAATTCGTTCGCTGAGAGAGAATAAAAAAATGGAAGCGCGTGATCTTGCTATGTTGGCTAATATTGATGCTGCTAATCTTTGTCGAATTGAACAAGGAAAATATTCTGTGGGGTTGGATATTTTGTCACGAATCGCGTTCGTCTTAGGAGTACATGTTGAATTGGTTGCTAATGAAGCCTGAGAAGCTATGAATTGCGAGATGTTAATTAATGAATTCGTTATTGAAAAACAATGCGAATTTAAAGGGCGTACTTACAAGGTGCGTGACAATGGATCAGTAATGCGTATTCCTATAAAAAACTGTAAGCCTAAAGGTTTAGACAATCAATGGAGTTTTGGCAGAAAGAATAAAAGAACAGGTTATATGATGTATGCAAATGTAAGAGTGCACCAGATTGTGGCAACAGCATTTCATGGCGCCCCATCTGACTCAAAGATGGTCATAGATCATAAAGATACGAATAGATGCAATAATAGACCAGAAAATCTATCTTGGGTGACAAGATTTGAAAATGTAATGAATAATCCGATAACGCGTCGTAAGATTTCTATGATTTGTGGTAGTGTAGAGGAGTTTTTGTCTGATCCAAGCAAGTTTAAGCTAAATTTTAGAGCCCAAAATTTAGCTTGGATGTGTACCGTGTCAAAAGGTGAGGCTGCACATTGTAGGAAAAACCTTGAACGTTGGGCAGCTGAAGATAAACGTGGACTTTTATTAGGGAATGGTATCTCTAATTGGGTGTTCCAAGACTTTAAGGAAGCAAAATGTTGCAATTTGATTGCTCCACCTCAGGTAGATACTGATCAAAGACATACAGATGTCCGTGTATTGGATAGATGTATTGACGAGAGTCATACAGCGGAGTGTAATATAGTTCAATCTTTAACTTCTACTGCTATTCAGGAAGATTGGAAAACTCCTTGTGTATTTCATCAATGTCCCCTTTCTGTTTCTTCGACTCCGCTTAAAGATTATCTAGCAAATCTGCGACTTCGAGCCCCCTTTTGCTCTAGTAAATACTATTCTAATTTTGTTGCCAAAGTGGCAGCTTCAAGTGATGGGAAAATACTTTGGGTAGTCACATACAATCCTGGGTCTGAAAAAGAATGGGCGCTCGCCGAGATTAAAATGTGTGAAGGTCGATTTTTACATAGTAACTTACATCAATTTTTTTCAAAAAACGGAGTACGTAAATCTTTTATTCTTGCACAAGGACTTGAATGGAGTGGAGGAGATACATTTGATGATTTTTGTTAATTCCATTAAAAGTAGTATGATTTATTTGGGAAACATAGCTGTTGGGAGTTAACATAGACCCTCTGATTCAAAAACTGAAGAAATAATACTAGTAACGGGACATTAGATGTCAGCCCTAATCTCTACTTCCATGGCCTTTCGTAAAATTTGGGGTTACCGTCGTTTATGTAGGATTAGCGAAAAGTTGTATAATTTTTATGCCAGTTCGGGATAATTTTAGTATTCAAAAAGTCCAAACTGGCTTGAATTTTCTACATATAACTTAGATATGAATAGGAGGAAAACGTTAGTTTTCCTCCTACTTTTTTGTATCTCCATACCATCTCAACGCGAAAAGGTACGTATCTTTTGGGTAAAACCTCTGCTCCTTTTTGCTAAAAGATCCGCTCCTTTTGGGTAAAAGGTCCGTACCTTTTGCGCAATAGGTACGGACATTGCAAAAGTGGAGCATTCTAGATATAGATGCTTTGAAAATTTCATCGTTAACTTATTAGGGGGCATAGCTTCCTATTGTCCGTTTCCAAAGAAGCCGTGTATCAATGAACAAAGGACTGTCGATACACGGCTTACTTTGTTCTGGATTCGTCGAGCTCACGTTAAATAATAACAAAATATGATTATGAACTATTACGTCATTACGGAAATCAACTGGGCAAAGCTTCGAGATGAAATCTTGAGCCTTGCGGAATGCTGTCACAGGGCATTCGGAGAGAAAAGCAAACACACGGACTGGCTGCACAACGGAGATGTGTGCCGGCTGCTGAACATCAGCAAGCGCACCTTGCAGCATTATCGCGATACGGGCGTGCTACCGTTTGCACAAATCGGGCACAAGTGCTATTACAAGTGCGAGGATGTGGAAAGGTTGCTTTTCAAAGACGAACAAATCTAAAAACAGACAGATATGATGGAAACAGCAAGAGATTTGAACATGGGAGCAGACGAGATGCAGCTGGTCGTCTCGGCATTGAGAGGTGTGGGGAAACGAATAGTGGAAGTGGCACAGACGCACAAGCCACTCTTTGCAGGAGAACTTTTCCTCACGAGTAAGGAAGTGTGCGAACGACTGCATATCGGTCCTCGTACTTTACAGAACTACCGCGACAGGAAGATTATCCCCTACACGCAGTTTGCAGGGAAGATACCCTACAAGGCTTCGGACTTGGAGAGGATGTTGGAGGAGAATTATAAGTGAGGGGATTGATTTTATATAACTGAAAGTCTTCATATTCTATTTCACAATATGTTGTTTGACTTATAAAATAAATTTAGACATTCAACACACATAAGTGTTTATTGCAAAATACTTATTTTTGGGTATTGCGGTGTTTTTATATCTTTACTACTTTTGCAAAATAAACATTGCAACTATGCGAATACACACTATTTATATAGTAAAAGCGCAAATAGGCTCGTTCAATCTATCGCACCGTTTCATAATCGAACGGTGCGATTTTTTTATGAACAAAATAGAACTTAGTTCATTATTTAAAGTTTTCATGGGCGTATGCAGAAACTGAAGGACGATATTCGGCAGTGTATCGTTGCCGTAGCGCGCGAGGAATTCATCGCTCACGGCGCACGCAGCACGTCTATCCGCACGGTGGCGCGGCGTGCAGGCATTGCTGCGGGTAACGTGTACAACTACTTCCGTAGCAAGGACGAGCTGTTTTGCGAGGTATTGCGGCCGCTGCTCAACGAACTGAACCGCTACATTCTGTCGCACAACGAGGAGCGGCACCTCAGCATAGAGGTGTTCGACGCACTCGATTTTCAGAATGAATACATTGGCGCAATGAAGCGAATGGTGAGGCTTTACCGCCCCGAGCTGCGCCTGTTGCTGTTCAATGCCGAAGGCACATCACTTGCGGGGTACAAGGAGAGAATAGTTGAGCACCAGCTGAAAACAGGCAAGGAATACTTACGACTGATGAAAGCGCGCTATCCGCACATCAACATCAACATATCGCCTTTCTTCCTGCACATTGCGAGTTCTATGTGGGTGAACATCTTCTGCGAGCTTGTGGAGCACGAAGACTACGACGAAAGCGAGGTGAACCGTGCGCTCGAGCAGTATGCCGCTTACAGTATGGCAGGGTGGAGAGAACTGATGAAACCGTAGAAACAATAACCTTTTAACATATATAGAAGAAGATGATAAGAATACTGAAACGCTTAGGACATTACATGGGAGGGCGCAAAACGTTGCTGCCCTGCTCGGTTGTGCTGTCGGCAGTGAACGGACTGCTGTCGCTCGTACCCTTTATTTTCCTGTGGTTGGTGGTGCGCACGCTGCTCACTGCCGACGGAGACCTTGCCGATACGCCCGTATGGGACTATGCCATTGCGGCTTTCGCGGTGTCGGTGGCGAATGTCCTGCTCTATTTTGCCGCCCTCATGCTCTCGCATCTTTCCGCTTTCCGCATCGAAACCAATATGCGGCGCACTGCCATGGAACGGCTGATGTGTGTTCCGTTGGGATTTTTCGACACGCAGAACACGGGGCGCATGCGCAAGATAATAGACGAAGATTCGAGCCAGACCCACACTTTCGTGGCACACATACTGCCCGATGTGGCAGGCAGCGTGGTGGCTCCGATAGGCATTATAGTACTTCTGCTTGCCGTAGACTGGCAGTTGGGCATTGCCGCAATGGTGCCGATAGTGTGTGCTTTCGGTATCATGGGCTACATGATGAACCCTAAGAACAACGATTTCCAGCGTATGTATCTCGATGCACAGGAGAAAATGAGTGCCGAAGCCGTGGAATACGTGCGCGGAATACCCGTCGTGAAGGTTTTCCAACAGACGGTATTCTCGTTCAAACGCTTTCACGACAGCATCATCAACTACCGCGACCTCGTCATCAGGTACACCCTTCTGTGGCGCACGCCCATGTCTGCCTACACCATAGCCATCAATGCTTTCGCCTTTCTGCTTGTGCCTACGGGCATCATACTGATAGGGCACGGCGGCGAAACTGCCATCATCGTTTCCGATATGGTACTGTATGTGCTCATCGCACCCATCATTGCAGCCAACGTAATGAAAGCCATGCACCTCAGTCAGAACCTCTTTCTGGCAAACGAAGCGGTAGACCGATTGGAGAAACTCACCGCCACGCCACCACTTTCAGAAAGTTCCGAGCCCGAGAAAGCGACAGCCTTCGACGTCAGCCTGCGCAATGTGTCGTTCCGATACGAAGCGGCGGAGCGCGATGCCGTAAGCCACATCGACCTCGACATACCGCAAGGTAAGACCGTTGCGCTTGTGGGAGCGTCCGGAAGCGGCAAGACAACCATCGCAAGGCTCATTCCACGCTTCTGGGACGTGCGTGAAGGCAGTTTGAAAATAGGCGGTGTGGACGTTCGGCACATGGATAAGGCAATGCTGATGCGCAACGTGTCGTTCGTGTTTCAGAACACCCGACTGTTCAAGACCTCCATCTTGGAGAACATACGCTACGGCAATCCCGATGCAACCATCGAGCAGGTGAACCGCGCCGTAGACCTTTCGCAGAGTCGGGAAATCATCGAGCGGCTGCCACAGGGGCTGAATACCGTGATAGGAGCGGAGGGAACATACCTCTCTGGTGGCGAACAGCAGCGCATAGTGCTTGCCCGTGCCATTCTGAAAGATGCGCCCATCGTGGTGCTCGACGAAGCTACTGCCTTTGCCGACCCCGAAAACGAGCACCTTATCAGGCAGGCCTTTGCCCATCTGACTCGCGGAAAAACCGTGCTCATGATAGCCCACCGACTGACCACCGTGCAAGATGCCGACAACATTGTCGTGGTAGACAACGGTAGAATAGCCGAACAGGGCACGCACCAACAGCTTATGGAGCAAGCCACATTATATTATAAGATGTGGAACGAATACCAAAAGTCGGTGGCATGGAAACTATAAACCTAAACAGAAAGGACACAAGACTATGATAAAATATCTTCAACAACGGTTCGCCCTCACCGAAAAAGGAGCGAAAGACTTGCGGAAAGGCATCGCCTTCTCTACATTGATGAACCTCGCATTGATGCTGCCGCCCACCTATTTGTTCTTCTTCCTTATGGAGTACATTGACGCCAAGCCCTCCACCGATCCGCACACGCTGTGGTTCTATGTGCTTGTGGCAGTGCTCTTGGCAGTGTTTATGTTCTTCTTGGCTCGCTTTCAGTACGACAGCACCTACACCACCGTCTACAACGAGAGTGCGCAACGCCGCATCGGAGTGGCGGAAAAGCTGCGCCGACTGCCCCTCGCTTTCTTCGGCGAACGCAACCTTTCCGACCTCACCTCTACCGTGATGGAAGACTGCACGATGCTCGAGCAAACCTTCTCGCACGCTGTTCCCCAGCTGTTTGCGTCGGCTCTGAGCGTCGTCATCATCGCCGTGGGTATGTTCTCCTACAACTGGCACTTGGCTTTAGCCCTATTTTGGGTTGTTCCGCTCGCCGTAACCACCCTGCTGTTGTCGCGCCGTCAGCTCCACAAAGCCTTCGTTCAGCATTATAAAGTGAAGCGTGGCGTAACCGAACAGATACAGGAAGGGCTGGAATGTATGCAGGAAATAAGGTCGTACAGTGGCGAACAGGCATACTGCCGCAGCTTCGACAAACGGCTGAAGGGCTACGAACGCGAGCTGGTGCGCGGCGAACTCGTGGCAGGAGTCTTCCTCAACCTCGCCGGAATGCTGCTCAAGCTCGGTATGCCCACCGTTATATTGGTGGGAGCGTGGCTGTTGCAGCAGGGCGAAGTGTCGGTATTCACCTACTTGGCTTACCTCTTGGCATCGGCAATGGTCTACAATCCCATTATCGAAGTGTGCAACTACCTTGCCCTTCTCTCTTTCCTCGATGTGCGCATCAATCGTATGAAGGAAATAGAAAACATGCCTACACAGGAGGGAAGTGCAGATGTACAACTCGAAAACTACGACATCGAGTTCCGCAACGTAAGTTTTGCCTACGAAACCGAGAAGCAAGTGCTGCACAATGTCTCGTTCACGGCACGCCAAGGCACCGTTACCGCCCTCGTAGGGCCGTCGGGTGGGGGCAAAAGCACTACTGCCAAACTCGCCGCACGCTTTTGGGACATCTCTGACGGACAAATTCTTGTGGGTGGAAACGACATCTCGAAGATTGACCCTGAAACGCTGCTGAAACACTATTCCATCGTCTTTCAGGACGTATTGCTGTTCAATGCCTCTATTGCCGACAATATCCGCATCGGCAAGCGCGACGCTACCGACGAGGAAGTGCGCCACGTTGCCCGACTGGCGCAGTGCGACGACTTCATCAGCCGAATGCCGCAAGGTTACGATACCGTTATCGGCGAAAACGGCGAAACCCTTTCGGGTGGCGAGCGGCAGCGCATTTCCATTGCCCGCGCCCTGCTGAAGAATGCCCCAATCATACTTCTCGACGAAGCCACTGCAAGCCTTGATGCCGAGAACGAGACGAAAATACAAGCGGGCATCTCCGAACTGGTGCGCAACAAGACTGTCATCATCATAGCCCACCGTATGCGCACCGTCCGCAATGCTGACCACATCGTGGTGCTTAGTGGCGGTACGGTGAGCGAACAGGGAACGCCCGACGAACTGCTGACCCGCAACGGCGAGTTCGCCCGAATGGTTCGTCTGCAACAGGAAAAACGGCAATGATACCTCTACACCAATCGCTCACAAAGGATTATGGCAAACAGCAACAGCATATAGCTTACGACGCGTATGGTGATTGCTCTCATGAGGGTGTGTCAAAATTGATACATCCTCTTTTTTACTCCCCTTCAGCTTATCTAC
>ERZ772807.66-NODE-66-length-68325-cov-10.573605_pt1 | contig 68325 bp, 66 predicted proteins | sample MGYA00511472_ERZ772807 | MGnify/ENA primary metagenome ERZ772807 (study PRJEB29015, sample SAMEA2737947) | human oral metagenome | biome: human oral; feature: human-associated habitat; material: dental | place: China | collected 2039 ... | reverse complement strand
CGCGAAGAAACCGAAACCGACCTCTTCGGCGAACAAGCCGTATTGTGCGGCGGCGCAGTCGAGCTGGTGAAATGCGGCTTTGAAACCTTGGTTGAAGCCGGCTACGCACCTGAAATGGCTTACTTCGAATGCCTGCACGAGCTGAAATTGATCGTGGACTTGATGTACGAAGGCGGCATTGCCAACATGAACTACTCCATTTCCAACAACGCGGAATACGGCGAATACGTGACCGGCGTGGAAGTGATTAACGAAAAATCGCGCGAAGCCATGCGCAATGCGCTCAAACGCATCCAAACCGGCGAATACGCGAAAATGTTCATTCAGGAAGGTGCCGTGAATTACGCGAGCATGACGGCTCGCCGCCGCCTGACGGCTGACCACCAAATCGAAAAAGTCGGCGCGCAGTTGCGCAGCATGATGCCTTGGATTGCCAAAAACAAATTGGTTGACCAAGAGAAAAACTAATCGGGTCTGAACGTGCAGGCTGCTTTTGAACGATTGCCAAAAGCAGCCTGCACTTTTTACAAGTTAGGCGTTTTGCATGAATCCATCGCGCATTCTGATTTTATCCGTATTTATGGTGGCCAGTTGCGGCTTGGCATACGAGCTGATTATGGCGGCTTTGGCCAGCTATCTTTTGGGCGACAGCATTTTCCAGTATTCGTTCATCATCGGCCTGTATCTTTTTTCCATGGGTATTGGCGCGCACCTCACGCGTTATATTAAAGACGAAGACGTGCTGGTGCGCTTTGTGGAGATCGAGCTTTTGGTCGGACTGGCGGGCGGATTGTCGGCGTTGTTCTTGTTTGTCGCCTTCGGGTTTGCCGCCGCGCCGTTCCGCACCCTGCTCTATGCGCTGGTGTTGCTGGTCGGCACGATTGTGGGCATGGAAATTCCGCTGGTGATGCGGCTTTTGAACCAGCAGGAACACGAATTCAAAGAAATCGTGGCGCGCGTGCTGACGTTCGACTATATGGGCGCGCTGGCCGTGTCGCTGCTGTTTCCGCTGCTGCTCGCGCCCAAATTGGGCATGGCGCGCTCCGCATTGCTATTCGGCATTTTGAACGCCGCCATCGCCTACATCACCGCCCGCGTCTTCCGCGCGAAAATCGCCCGATATAAAGCACTGGCCGGCCGCTGCTTTATCGTGTTAATGCTGTTGATGATGGCCTTTGTTTATGCCAATTATTGGGTGCTCCAAGCAGAACAGCGCTATTTCGGCGACCCGGTCGTGTACGAAAGCCACTCGCCCTACCAGCGGCTGGTCGTTACCCAATGGAAGGACGATATCCGGCTGTATATCAACGGGAATTTACAATTTTCTTCGCGTGATGAAGCCCGTTACCACGAAGCATTGGTCATCCCCGCCATGCAGATGTCGCCCAGCCGCAAACGCGTGCTGATTTTGGGCGGCGGCGACGGGCTGGCGGCGCGCGAAGTGCTGAAATATCCCGAAGTTCAGCAGCTTACCTTGGTCGATTTGGACCCAGACATGACGCGCACCTTCCAAACCTCCGCGCGGCTCACCGCATTGAACAAAAATGCGTTGAACCACCCGAAAATCCGCATTATCAACGACGATGCCGCCCAATGGCTGCAGCATCAGGCCGAACGTTTCGACGTGATCATCATCGACCTGCCCGACCCGTCCAATTTTGCGCTGGGCAAGCTCTATTCCGTGCCGATGTACCGCATGGTGGCGCAGCGCCTTAATCCGGGCGGGAAAATCGTAGTGCAGTCCACATCGCCCTATTTCGCGCCCAATGCGTATTGGTCAGTGGTGGCGACGTTGGAAGCGGCAGGGCTGCGCACCGCGCCGTATCACGTGTATGTACCCAGTTTTGGCGAATGGGGCTTCGTGATGGCCGATACGGCGGGCGATTTCAGGCAGCCTGCACGGATTGACGTGCCGACACAGTTTTTAACACCGCCCGTTTTAGCGCAGATGTTTGATTTCCCGAACGATATGGCACGCCGGCCTGTGGAAGCGAATTATCTGAACAATCAGAAACTGGTGGCGTATTTCGAACAGGATTGGGCCAATGTGATGCGTTGATGCGCTTTTGCGATGAAGCATACATTTGTTTCTTCTCACTGCACAATGACAAAAAGGCCTCAAAGCCAGGTGACCAATAAAATGTGCTTTGATAACAACATCCCGATGTGGAAGTGGCAGAAAATACAAAAGCAGCCTGCACTTCGTTTTTTAAAGTGCAGGCTGCTTTTGTAAATACCCATATCTGCTATTTTTATCGCTGCGTATTATATGTAGAAAATAACCGCGTTGTTTACATGGATAGCCTGAGCAGCTACGACAAGTTAGATGTGAGCGGTTTCATCCATTACCGCATCAACCATTCCAAGGAATTTACAGACCGTCAAAACCACATTAACGGCATTGAGAACTTTTGGAATCAGGCAAAACGCGTCTTACGCAAATACAACGGAATCGATCGCAAATCTTTCCCGCTGTTCTTGAAAGAATGCGAATTTCGGTTTAACTTCGGCACACCGTCCCGACAGCTAAAAATCCTGCGGGATTGGTGTGGAATTTAGGGCTAATCTAGTACAGACCCAAGCAGAATTATTCTGATTGGTTTCTGACATTTGAAGCCTCCTTAGCATTTAAAATATCGTTTAAAAAATTATTGATAAAAAACAATATAATCGACCAATACAGCATGATTCGGGCGGGAAAGACGATATATTTCAATCCCTCTGTGCCTAAATTGCTGCATAAGACACCCGACCGCCCGATCGGGCAATCTGAACGATGAACGGGTAAATAAAAAAACATCCAGCATAACAATAAGAAAAGCACGATATAGTATAGACGGATATTGCGCCACTCGAACCTAGCATTTTGCTTATTAAGGTAATAAACATAAAACGGCTGTATCACAAAGGTGCGGCCAAAACATACCATATAAATAAACAAGCTAGATAATATTCCGCGCAAACCGGTTATACGGATTTTTACCCGATCTGATGCGGGCAAACTTTCCAAACTACCTGCCGGCCCAATATTTCTCTCTGTTTGTTCTAAAGTCTGAATAAGAGCCTTGCCTATTTCCGGTTCGCTTGCCGTATGCCCGATATAAAAATAACGTAAAGTCGTATCAAACAATTCTAAACAGAATTTACGAAACATATCAAAAAATAAGATGTTATTAGATGACGTAATCCACTTAATAAAATACTCAACAATTCCATGGCCAATGTAAAAAAAAGTCCCGAAAAACCAAAAAGCTAGATAAACCCAAAATTGTGGCCTGCCGTTCATATAAAACGGACTATCTGGATGTCCTGATTTTTTGTACTTCAAACGCCAAAGTAATTCTCTTCGGTACCATAAAAAAATAAAAGCCAGCACCAGTGTCGGTAAAAAGGATGCCTGCATACTATAAAATATTAATGCAATAATAAAAAATATAATGTCAAAATTACTTTTTAAAACATTCATTATCTCAAATATTCCCTATTCATTTTAGAAAAAAATTTCTGACTGCCAAATATTCCAACTTAATTCTAATGATTTTTCTCGTTCTCCGTTGTCATGCTCTTTCCCACGTTCCTCTTCCGATTTGTGGTGGGGATTTTATCCGTTCCCGCCCACAGGAAAGCAGACAAATCCAGACAGTTTTGCGGCTGGCTTTATCCTATGTCTGATAGTCTTCCACAGCCTTTTGCAATTCGGGATTGACCGCCATGGTGCGCCGCAAGCCCAGCATATGACCAAAAGCATGTATTTCAGGCAGCCGGAAAACAGCTTCGGATAGTAGCCCAAGACCAACAAGATAACGGCAAAAATGATTTTGCTTATTCTACCCATGCGCTTGCGGGATTGGTGTGGAATTTAGGGCTAATCTAGTACAGCCCCTAATTAATTCCATATATACAATATGTGGAGGCCTGGATCTTTGTAAATTATGTCTAAATAAATTTCGTTGGAAGGAGATGATTTCTAGTGCTTGTGCAATGATTCACCTCCCTTTTTTTGGTAGATAGAGCAATGAAGAAAAAGCAGCCTGCACTTTAATCACCCATAGCCAAACACGTTATTCCAGTCGCGAAAAAATCTGGCGACCGCCCTGGCTGTCCGGCGGCGACACGATGCCGTCTTCCTCCAAAGCCTGCATCAGGTTGGCGGCGCGGTTGTAGCCGATGCGCAAATGCCGCTGCAAGGCGGAAATCGAGGTTTTTCGGCTGGACACGACAAACTGCACCGCTTGGTCGAACAGCTCGTCCTGCGCATTGCCGCCGCCGTTCGGCTCGATGAATTTTTGCGTCTCCTGCGTGGCTTCGCCTGTGAGAATGCCGTCAATATAATTCGCTTCGGCCTGCGATTTGATGAAGTTCACCACATTGTGCACTTCGTCATCGCTCACGAACGCGCCTTGTAGGCGGGTCGGCTCGGCATTGCCCGGCTGCAGGAACAGCAAATCGCCATATTTCAGTAAATCTTCCGCGCCCATTTGGTCGAGAATTGTGCGGCTATCGATACGGCTTTGCACGGTGAACGCCATGCGGGTCGGCACGTTGGCCTTAATCAGGCCGGTAATCACGTCCACGCTCGGGCGCTGGGTGGCGATAATCATGTGTATGCCGGCGGCGCGTGCTTTTTGCGCCAATCGGGCAATCTGCGTTTCCACCGATTTTTTCTCGGTCATCATCAAATCCGCCAATTCGTCAATCACCAGCACGATTTGCGGCAGCTTGGTCAAAGGCTCGGGTTCGTCCGGATTCAGGCTGAACGGGTTGGGGATGGGTTTGCCCTCTGCCAAAGCAGCCTGCACTTTTTCGTTGTAGCCCGCCAGCGTCCGCACGCCGACACGCGCCAGCAGGCGGTAGCGTTTTTCCATTTCCGCCACGCACCAGTTCAGTGCGTTGCCCGCCTCGCGCATATCGGTAACCACGGGGCACAGTAGGTGTGCAATGCCTTCGTAAATCGACAGTTCCAGCATTTTCGGGTCAATCATGATGAAGCGGACTTCTTCGGGCGTGGCTTTATACAGCATCGACAAAATCATCGCATTCACGCCCACTGATTTGCCCGAGCCAGTCATACCGCCCACCAGCAAATGCGGCATTTTCGCCAAATCACCCACCACCGGCAGGCCGGCAATGTCTTTGCCCAAAGCCACCGTGAGTTTGGACGGCGCATCGTTGAATACGTCGGACGAGAAAATTTCCTGCAATAAAACTTCCTGCCGCTGTTCGTTCGGCAGCTCGATACCCATGGTGGTTTTGCCGACAATGGTTTCTACCACGCGCACGGACTGCACCGACAAAGAGCGCGCCAAATCTTTGGATAAATTGACGATTTGGCTGCCCTTCACACCTTTGGCCGGTTCGATTTCGTAGCGCGTGATCACGGGGCCGGCAATGGCGCTGACCACTTGCACGTCAATGCCGAATTCCGCCAGTTTGGCTTCAATGCGCCGGCCGGTTTCGCGCAATGTGTCGGGGTCGATAGGGGTGCTGTGCGGCGCGGCTTCGCGCAAATGGCTCAAATCGGGCAAACGGTAGCCGTTGATTTCGACCGATTGCGACAGGTTTTTGCGTGCAGGCTGCTGTTGCGCCACGGTTACCGCCATTTTGCGGTTGTTGCGGCTGCTCACATTCTTGGCAACGGGGACGGCCACAATCTGCTCGATGGGGTTGGCTTCGGGTTTGTCGGGGAAAAAGGTCGGCGTGATTTCTTTGTTTTTGCCGTGCACGAAATAGCGGAACAGGCGTTCCAAACGGTTGCCCAGCCGCTCCAAAAAGTCCAGCCACGAAATTTGTACCAGCAGCGAAAAGCCCAGCATGGCAAAGGCAAACAGCAGCACAACGCCGACCGTGTGGCCGAACCAAGCGCGCACGGTCGAATCAATCAGCGAGCCGACCAATCCGCCCGCGTCCAGCGGCAGGCGGTTTTGCAGCCAGTTCGGAAACAGCGCGGCTTCCAGCACGGGGCTGCACAGCAGCAAAATTGCCAGTCCTGCCAGCCCGATGGCGGTGTTGTACGGCGGTCTGCCAGAATTGAGTATCGGGCGGAAATGGCGGTACAGCCACACGCCCACGGCCACCATGCCCCACCATGCGGACAGGCCGAACAAATAGTAAAGCACATCCGACAGCCATGCGCCCAGCAGGCCACCGAAATTGCGCGTCTGCCCCAAGTTCGGCACGTTGCGCGACCATGACGGGTCTTTCATGTGGAAGCTGATTAGGGAAATGCAGACATAGGCCGAGAGCACCAAAAGGCACATCCACAGCGTGTCGCCGACCAACTGGCGGTCTTTTTCCGGCACGGCAAGCCGTTGTTTGGCGGGTTGGTCTTTTGCGGTTTTGACGGATTTGGACGATGCGGCAACCTGCACCTGCGGACGTGCAGGCTGCTTTTTGGCGTTGGAAGAAGCGGGGGTGCGTTTTTTGCGTGTGCCGGCCGTTGAAGGTTTGCCGGATTTTGTTGTGTTCTTATTCAATAGCTTGTCAAGAATATTCATGGTGAAACTTTGGTGCGGGCGGTGCATCTGCAACACGCCGCCTATTTTTTGCAAAAAGGCGCATTATAGCATTACACATCGGATTTCGGCTTGGTTTTGCGAAATCTGCTGGAATAGAGTAAATGCTTTTGCTATACTGCGCGCGTTACTATGTAACATTATCTGCAAAACTTTAAATATCGCTAGGAGAATTCCATGAAACTTGTATTGAAAGCAGCCTGCACATTGGCTTTTTTGAGCGGTGCGGCACATGCGCACGACGTTTGGGTGATTGCACCAACGCAACAGCCGGCCGACCGCGTGTTGGAAGCCGATTTGGGCTACAGCCACGTTTATCCGCTCCCCGAAGCCATTGCTGCCGACCGCGTACAGATTTTCAAACCGATGGAAATCATCGACAGCCAAAACCGTGCAACGGCCATGGTGCTGCGCGGCGGCGAAAATTACCAATACGCCACACGCAATCCGTTGAAGGCGGGCACTTACCGCGTAACGGCCACTTACCAGCCGACCTTCTGGGTGAAAAACGCGCAAGGCAAATGGTCGCAAAACAATATGACGCAAGTGCCGGACGCAACGTATTGCGAACAGTCGCAAATGTACGGCAAAAGCATCGTGCAGGTGGGCGACCGCTTTGATTTGGCCGCAGCCACCCGTCCAGTAGGCCAAGAGCTGGAAATCGTGCCGCTGGCCAATCCGAACACCGTGGCCGCCGGCAAACTTCTGCCGCTGCAAGTGCTGTATCAAGGCAAACCGCTGTCGGGCGCCACCGTTGTCGCTACGGCGGACACCGTCATCAACCAAGATACGGATGCGATGATGGACCACCGCGAAATCAACGGTTATTCCGCCAAAACCGATGCGCAGGGCCGCGTGAACTTCCTGCCGCTGGTGGAAGGCCAATGGAAAGTGAAAGTGGTGCACAAAGCGCCGTTTGCCGACCAAAAAGTCTGCCAACACGTTTCCCTGTATTCTACGCTGATTGTTCCTGTGGGCACGAAACGCGCACCAGTGGACGAATCGCACGCGCATCACCACCATCATCACTAATCTGACTGGTTGCCATGTGCAGGCTGCTTTTGGGGTTTCCGAAAAGCAGCCTGCATTTTTTTCGCCGCGGAATGTGCAGGCTGCTTTGAATGTGTCGGCAACACGGTCTTGCCATTGCCCGGAATGAATATCTAATTTAAAAGCAGCCTGCACATCCAAACCGTGTTCCGCCCAAGGTGCAGGCTGCTTTTGAAAGGCTTCGCGGGCATGTTAAGGTTTGATACCCCCGCGCGATATGCGTTATACTTAAATTTTAACGAATCTTAAAAATTCCCCGTTCATGATTACCATCAATACCTTACGCAATATGAAAGCCGCAGGCGACAAAATCGCCATGCTGACTTGTTACGATGCCAGCTTCTCCGCGCTGATGAACCGCGCAGGCATCGATATCCTCCTGATTGGCGATTCGCTGGGCATGGCGGTGCAAGGGCAATCCTCCACCCTGCCTGTTCGCCTGGAAGATATGTGCTATCACACGGCGGCAGTGGCGCGCGGCAATTCGAATGCCATGATTGTGGCCGATTTGCCGTTCGGTGCGTACCAGCAAAGCCCCGAGCAGGCGTTTGCCGCGTCCGCCCAACTGATGGCGGCGGGCGCGCACATGGTGAAGCTGGAAGGCGGCGCGGTGATGGCGGAAACCACGCGCTTTTTGCAGGAACGCGCCATTCCCGTTTGCGCCCACATCGGCTTAACGCCGCAATACGTCAATGTGTTCGGCGGCTATAAAGTGCAGGGGCGCGGCGATGCGGCACAAGCCGTGCTGGCCGATGCGAAAGCGCACGAAGCGGCAGGTGCGTCCATTATTTTGATGGAATGCGTGCCCAGCGCATTGGCCAAACGCATTACCGAAGAAGTGTCTTGCCCCACCATCGGCATCGGCGCGGGCATCGATACCGACGGCCAAGTATTGGTGATGCACGATATGTTGGGCATTTTCCCCGGTAAAACCGCCAAATTCGTCCACAATTTCATGCAGGGGCAGCCATCGATTCAGGCGGCCGTGGAAAGCTACGTGCAAGCCGTGAAAAACAAAACCTTCCCAACGCCGGCGCACGGTTTTGATGCCTAACCCACCTTTCATCAGCAGAACACAACCATGTCGAACCAACGCTTAATCTACGGTTTTCACGCCATCAATGCGCGCTTGTGGCAAAACCCGAAATCCATCACCGAACTATATGTGCTGGAAAACAAAAACGATGCCCGCACGCGCGAGATTTTGGAAAAGGCCGCCGCCGAACGTGTCCGCGTGCATTTTGCCAATGCCGACCGCCTGCTCGCCATGAGCAAAGGCGCGCGTCATCAAGGCGTTATCGGCTTTATCGATGCGTCCAAAAACCACGTTCATTTGGAAGACGTGCTGGAAAACCTGCGCGAACCTGCATTTTTGCTGGTGCTGGACGGCATTACCGACCCGCACAATTTGGGCGCGTGCCTGCGAACGGCGGATGCCATGGGCGTGCACGCCGTCATCGCCCCGAAAGACAAAAGCGCCGGGCTGAACGCCACCGTGAGCAAAGTAGCCTGCGGAGCGGCGGAAACCGTGCCGTATATCACAGTGACCAATTTGGCGCGGACTTTGCGCGAGCTGAAAGAATACGGCATTTGGGTGGTTGGCACGGATATGGGCGGCGATGCGGATTTGTTCCATTACGATATTCCAGAAAGCGTGGCGTGGGTGATGGGCAACGAAGGCGAAGGCATGCGCCGCCTCACGCGCGAACATTGCGATGCGCTGGTCTCCATCCCCATGTTCGGCACGGTGGAAAGCATGAATATTTCGGTTTCTGCCGGCATGGTATTGGCCGAAACGCGACGCCAGCGGATAATGGCACAGCAATAATCCATCAAAAAGCAGCCTGCACCCAAAGCAGCCTGCAAAGTGTTTCCCACGAAAAACCGTTTTATACAAGGAGAGAAAAATGACATTGCCCGATTTCTTTAACCAAGCCCCGAAAATCACCCTGCGCGACCCGTTGGCGCAATTTCTGGGCGCGACGCCGGACGGCCTGCTCACTTATGCCTACGAAGACGCTGTGAAACTGTGCGGACACTCCTGCCCCACGGTGGCCGGCGCGTATCTGATGGTACTTAAAGGCGTGCGGGCACTGTATCCCAACGTAATTCCCGAACGCGGTAATATTGAAGTGGCCATGCGCGGCGGCCGCAGCGAAGGCACGGTTGGCGTGACCGCGTCTGTCGCGCAGCTGATTACCGGCGCGGCACCGGAAACCGGTTTTGGCGGCGTCGGCCCGAACGGACGTTTTTCCCGCCGGGATTTGTTAAGCTACGATGCGGAAATCGAAGAAGAAATCTGCCTGCGCCGCCGCGATACGGGCGTAAGCGTGCGCGTGTCGTTCAACAGCAAAATCGCACCGTTTGCCCCCGAAATGCGCGAAATCATGCCGCTGGCGGTGAGCGGCCAGGCAACGGCAGAGCAGCTGGCACGGTTCGGCGAATTGTGGCAGCAGCGTGTCCGCACCATCTTGATTGACGAATACGACAATCCCGAATTGGTGGTTGTCCGCTGAATATTGAAATGCTAAAAAAGCAGCCTGCACAGGGATTTTTCAATGTGCAGGCTGCTTTTAGATTGGATGATTTATAAAAATAAACCATTGTTTTTAATGTAGAGTGAAAAAAAGAAGGATATGGTGGAACCGGATTGCCGTGCAGGCTGCTTTTTGAAGGTTTCCTACTGCCAAAATCAGCGAATCAAAGTATAATGCGCGCTTCATTTTTTTACCTATTTTTAAATCATGGCAACACAACAACATTCTTTTTTGGACCGTTTTTTTAAATTGAGCGAAAACGGCACGTCTGTCCGCACGGAAATCATGGCAGGTTTCACCACCTTCCTGACCATGTGCTACATCGTCATCGTCAATCCCAACATCCTCTCCATTACCGGCATGGATTTTGGCGCGGTGTTTGTCGCCACCTGCATTTCATCGGCAATCGGCTGCTTCATCATGGGCGCGTTTGCCAATTATCCGATTGCGCTGGCCCCGGGCATGGGCTTGAACGCTTATTTCACGTTCAACGTGGTGCAGGGCATGGGCGTGAGCTGGCAGATTGCGCTGGCGGCCGTGTTCGTGTCGGGCGTGATTTTCATTTTGTTCAGCTTTTTCAAAGTGCGCGAAATGCTGGTTAATGCGCTGCCCATGAGTTTGAAAATGGCGATTGCCGCGGGCATCGGCCTGTTTTTGGCATTGATTGCCCTGAAAGGCTCGGGTTTGGTGGTTGCCAGCGATGCAACGCTGCTGAAAATGAATAATCTGTATGAAATCAAAGACGGCGTGAAACTTCCCAATATGCCCGTGCTTTTGGCGCTGTTCGGCTTTTTCCTTGTCGTGGCATTGGATTATTACAAAATCCGCGGCGCGATTATCATCGGCATTCTGACCGTTACCGGCATTGCCGCCGCCTTGGGGCTGACCCAGTTTAACGGCATCGTTTCCAGCGTGCCTTCCGTTGCGCCCACGTTTATGCAGATGGATTTCAACGGTTTGTTCAACGGCAGCATGCTGGCGGTGGTGTTCGTCTTCTTCTTGGTCGATTTGTTCGACAGCACGGGCACGTTGGTCGGCATATCGCATCGCGCGGGTTTGCTGGATAAAAACGGTCATTTGCCGCGTCTGAAAAAAGCGCTGTTTGCCGACAGCACGGCGATTGTGGCCGGTGCGGCTTTGGGTACATCGTCCACCACACCTTATATCGAGAGCACTTCAGGTGTCGCTGCCGGCGGACGCACAGGCTTGACGGCCATTACCGTGGGTGTGTTGATGCTGGCGTGTTTGTGGTTTTCCCCATTGGCACAGGCCGTACCCGCATTTGCCACCGCACCCGCCCTGCTCTATATCGGCGTGCAAATGATGCGTTCCGCATTGGAAATCGACTGGCAGGACATGACTGAAGCCGCTCCCGCGTTCATGACCATTGCCTTCATGCCGTTCACTTATTCGATTGCAGACGGTATTGCGCTGGGCTTCATCAGCTATGCCGTGATTAAACTGATTTGCGCACGCGTTAAAGACGTACCGCCCATGGTGTGGATTGTGGCCGTGTGCTGGTTGGCGAAGTTTTGGTTTTTGGGCGCGTAAGCAAAAAGCAGCCTGCACGTCAGTGGGGCGTTAAGGCTGCCGGAAAAGCAGCATGTATTGCCAAATGCAATGTATTAAAAAAGCGACAAAGTTGTTTTTTGTAATTTTTTAAAATAGAAATGTTTGTTTTTCTTGGCAAGATGCGCGCGAAACCGTTATCATAACGGACAATGACATTTAAAAATCAAACAAATTTGCTGCAAACCATAGCAAGCAGTTTGCAAACAGGAGTGTAATATTTTGAAAAATAAAAGTAAAATTATCTCTGCATCGTTGTCGTTAATGACTTCAATGAGCGCGGTGGCAGGTTTGGGCGGCTTAAATGTGCAATCCAATTTGGGCGAGCCGTTTTCTGCAAGCATCGTGGTCACCGGTAATGAAGCAAAAGCAGTTTTGCAAAGCGGCTCCGTGAATGTTATGGGTGGCAATATCCATGGGACGGTGGTTCCGCAAGGCAATGGCAATGCCGTTATCCGCCTGCGTTCCAATTCCGTTGTGAATGATCCCATTGTGAATTTTGTCGTGAGCGCGGGCAACCAAACACGCCAATACACCGCTATGGTGAACCCTGCCTACTACCGCCCTGCCGATGCTGTTCAGCGCACCCGCCGCGCTCCGGCAACACGGCTGAAACCTATCGCACAAAAACCTGCTGCAACTGCTGTCGATACGGTAGATACCATTGAAGCAGATGCACCACACAATCCTACCTCCGCTATGCAAAAAACATCTCCTAGACCACGTTATTACCGCGTTCAACACGGTGAGAGCGTTTCTTCGATTGCAGCACGTTACCGTCCGCGCGGTATGAGCGTGCAACGCGCCATCCGTGCACTGATTGCCGCTAACCCGCGTGCATTCCACCATGGGCGCATGTATCGCAATGTTACCCTGTATATTCCGTCTGCCGCGCAATGGCACGCGTATGCCAACACGAGTTCCGAACGCCGTCGCGCCGCTCATCGTTTGGCAGCACAACGCCCCAGCGCACCTATCGAAAATACGGCAACCCAAGTTGAAAACAACCAGCCTGCACCTACAGTTGAAACACCGCCAGCACCTCCACCAGCAAATACTGTTCCGGTAGAAACACAGGCAAAACCGGTAAACAATGCCACAGAGCAACCAGCGGCGCCTGTCAATCAGACACCTGAACCTGCGCCGGTTGAGCCAAGTGTTCCTGTGAAACCAGAAACTCCCGTTGTGGCACCGGCTTCCGAAGTGCAGGCTGCTTCTAATGTACCTGGTGAAATGGTTGCCGCTTCAGATTTCGCAGCGGCTTCAGAAACATCCGCTCCTGCTGTTGAAGAAGTTGCGCCTCCGCCGGCACCGCCTGCTGTTGAAACTCCTCCTGCTCCTGTGGAAGAAGAAGGCATGGACTTGATGCAGATGGGCTTAATCGGCGGTGCTGCAGCCCTTGCATTGGGTGGCGCGGCATATGCGTTGAGCCGTCGCAGAAAACCTAATGAAAGTGGTCGCGACGAGTCAGAGGACGAGTTTGAAGAATCTGAAGAAGAATTTGAAGGCAGTGCGCCACAAGAAATGTGGGTAAATGAAGAATTCACATTGCCTGAAGATGATACTTATGAAAACAGCAGCACAAAATCGGCATCTGTCCACTCTCAAACAACAAACGATGAATTTTCGTTAGATACCTTCGAGCCTGAAATTGATGTGACCAAACCAAATGCAGTGGCGGATGACGAATGGTTGGTAGACAGCCAAGAGGCCCAAACAAGCAGTGCCGCACACGACGATTTCTTTGACGAAAGCCTGTTTGCTGCCGATACAACCGCACCAAGTGCACCAATTGTAGAAGAGGAAGTGCATGTTGCTGAACCTGCACCGGTTGTTCCTGCTACTGTTGAAGAAGAAAGCAGCGATGATTTGGATTGGCTGTCCGAACAATTTGGCGGCAATGAAACTGTCGAAGAAGCACCGGTAGAAGAAGCGTCGGTTGTTGAAGAAACAAGTTTCGATGATTTCGATACGGATATGAAGCCTGCTGCAGAAGTGGCTGAAAGTGCCGACACATTTGACTTGGATACGCCTGCCGAAGAAGATTTTACAGCCGATTTCGCAGATAATGTGATTGAAACCCCTGCTGCGGTGGAAGAGCCGTTGGATTTCTCTGTTTTGGATCAAACAGAAGAATCTTTCTCCACTGATTTGCCGGAAGTGGCGCATGAAGATGCTTTGGAATTTGACTTACCAAGCGGCAATGCTTCTCTGGATGTGGGCGTCGATCATTCGGCAACGCAATTTGCCGATTTGGGCGAAAGCCATGCCGATAATACGGTAGATTTGGCAATGGACATGGGCTTTGACGATTTGGATATTGCCGAAGCGCCCGCAGCCCCAGAAGTTCCAGAAGCTACACCTGCAACGGAAGCAGACTTCTTTGCCGATGACTTGACTATTGATACACCTGCCGTTGAGCCAGTGAAAGATGTCAGCGCTTTGGATAGCGTTGACGTTGAGACACCAGCCGTTCAAGATGCCGGTTTTGTTTCCGAGGCTGTCGGTATGACGGCACCGCTGGAAGCAAAATTGGAATTGGCGAAAATGTATCTGGAAATTGACGATGCCGTGGCTGCCCGTGAAACATTGCGCGAACTGGTTGAAGAATCGACTGGTGATTTGCAGCAGCAAGCGCAACAATTGTTGTCAGAACTCGGCGGTTAAGGTTCAATTCCGTCAATAAAGCAAAGGTCGCTATCTTTATAGCGGCCTTTTTACAAATTCTGCTTGGTAAATCCAGCCAAAACAGATACAATTCTTTATGTTTTACGTCACGTGTAAGACCCCTATAAACGATGAAAATAAAATTTGGAGTGCCGAATGACAATCACTAAAGGACAATTATTACAAGACCCATTTTTGAATGCTTTGCGCAAAGAGCATGTGCCAGTGTCTATTTACCTGGTTAATGGGATCAAACTGCAAGGGCAAGTTGAATCATTTGACCAATATGTCGTGCTACTGCGCAATACTTCTTTGACGCAAATGGTGTACAAACATGCCATTTCTACCATTGTGCCTGCCCGTGCCGTCAGCCTGCAACATGATAACAAGCCTGCCGCTTCACACGGTCAAACTTTGCAGCAAGTCGAAACGATTGTTACAGACAGCGCAGAATAATTGTTTTTCAAAAGCAGCCTGCACATTCACCTGCAGGCTGCTTTTCTATGAAATTTACTCAACATATCATGATTGAAATCAAGAATCTAACTTTGCAGCGCGGTTTAAAGGTTCTGCTGAATCAGGCTTCGGCCACCATCACCCCACGCCAGCGTATCGGTTTAATCGGCAAAAACGGTACGGGAAAATCCAGCCTGTTTGCACTGTTGAAAAATGAAATCACACACGATTCCGGTGAAATTAGCATACCGAAAAACTGGAAGCTCGCAGCTGTATCGCAGGAAACACCTGCGCTGGATATCTCTGCGCTGGATTACGTTCTGCGGGGCGATGCCGATTTGCAGCGGTTGCAGGCTGCTTTGCAACGCGCCGAAGCGGAAAATAATGGCGCACTGATTGCAGATTATCATACCCAACTGGAAGAGATTGATGCATATACCGCCCCTGCCCGCGCCGCCAAATTGCTGAGCGGACTGGGATTCTCGCAGGAAGAGCACGCAAAGCCTGTGAAAGCGTTTTCCGGCGGTTGGCGAATGCGCTTAAATTTGGCGCAGGCATTGATGTGCCGCGCCGATTTACTGTTGCTGGACGAGCCGACCAACCATTTGGATTTGGAAACCGTCTTGTGGTTGGAAAACCATTTGGCTTCATTGCCTTGCACGCAGATTATTATTTCGCACGACCGCGATTTCCTGAACGCTGCCACCACGCACACGATTGAGCTGTCGCAGCAAAAACTGAATACTTATGGCGGCAACTACGATTTTTATTTGAAAGAACGCGCCCAGAGGTTGGCCAACCAGCAGTCGGCCTATACCAAGCAGCAAGAAAAAATCAAGCATTTGCAATCGTTTATCGACCGGTTCAAAGCCAAGGCAACCAAGGCCACGCAGGCGCAAAGCCGCATGAAGGCATTGGCCAAACTGGAAATGATTGCGCCGGCGCACTTGGACAGCGAATTTAGCTTTGAGTTCGAGCAGCCTGCACATTTGCCCAATCCCTTGCTCCGCATGGACGGTGTTTCTTTGGCGTATGACGACCATATTGTATTGAAAAACATTAATTTGTCGCTGGAAAACGGTGCGCGCTTCGGCTTGCTGGGCGTGAACGGTTCGGGCAAGTCCACGTTTATCAAGGCGTTGGCAGGCAGCCTGCAACCTGCCGCCGGTCAAATTATCCGCTCCGACAAACTCAATATCGGCTATTTTGCGCAACACCAGCTCGATATTTTGCGCGATGACCAAAGCCCCGTGTGGCACATCCAGCAGTTGTCGCCCGAAGCAAAAGAACAGGACATCCGCAATTTTTTGGGCGGTTTCCACTTTGTGGGCGACATGGCCACGCAAAAAATAGCGCCGTTTTCGGGCGGTGAAAAGGCAAGGTTGGCATTGGCCATGCTTGTATGGCAGAAGCCTAATCTGTTGCTGCTGGACGAACCGACCAACCATTTGGACCTGGATATGCGGCACGCGCTCACCGTTGCCCTGCAAAGCTTTCAGGGTGCGATGATTTTGGTTTCACATGACCGCAGCTTGATTGAGGCCACCACTGATCAGTTTTTGCTGATTGATGCAGGCAGCCTGCACACGTTCGACGGCGACTTGAACGACTATCGCACCCATCGCTTGGCGCAAGAAAATGCGGCGTCGGCCCCCGCAGCGTCCTCGCAATCGCAAAAACGCAAAGATATGAAGCGCATAGAAGCGCAAATCCGCCAAGAAAAAGCGAAACGCAGCAAGCCGATTCAGCAAAAAATCGAGCGTGCCGAAAAAGAAATGGCGGCATTGCAGGCGCAGCAGGCGCAATGTGATGAATTTCTGTCGCAAGAATGCGCCTATTTGCCGGAAAATAAGGCGAAATTGCAAGAAATATTGGCGCAAGCGACGGAAGTTAAAGTAAAATTAACAGGATTGGAGGAAAACTGGCTCCAATGGCAAGAAGATTTGGAAACGGTAAATTCGGAAATTGATGAAGAATTTCAACGTCTCCTTGAGGAAAAATGATAGGAACCGTATGAAAAAATTAATTTTAATTATGGGTATGTTGGGTGTGATGCAAAGTGTTGCCGCCGAGGTTTATAGCTGCGGGCCGGGCTGCTATACGTCCAGCCCCAGCAGAGGCGGTGCGCGAGCTTCCCTGGGCAACCGTATCGGCAGCTACACAAGCGTGCCTGCACCCAGAACAGCACCGCGCGAACAGCCTGCCGTGGCAACACCGACTGCGGCCGCAAATGTAGCCGCACCTGCGCGCGCCAGAACGGTTGCCCACCAGGCTGCGCCTTCTGTTCCGCGTCCCGCTGCGGCTGCCATGCCTGCCGTTGCCGCGCCCCGCATGAATACGGCGCGATCCAGTGGCCGCCGCACGATTTTGGAACAAGAGCTGAATAACGAACGGACTGCATTGGCGGCGGCGCAACAGGCTTTGGTCAGTGGCCGCGCAGCCAACGGTCAGGGTGATGCGGCACATCAGGCGCGTGTCCGCCAATTAGAAAGCGCGGTATTGGATCGCCAACAAAATATTCAGGCTTTACAACGTGAATTGAGCCGTATGTAATTTGGATTGCTCCAAATAAAAGTGCAGGCTGCTTTGAATGTTCTTCAAAAGCAGCCTGCACTTTATTATGGATACTTCAAATTTTAAATCTTACATGCCCCGCCGGCGCAACTGTCGTCATGCAAGTCTTGCTGCACATCGTCCGCACCATCGCGCGTATTGTGGTAATACAGCGTTTTCACACCATATTTATAAGCCGACAGCAAGTCTTTCAGCATTTGGTTCATCGGCACGCGCCCGCCTTCGAAGCGTTTGGGGTCGTAGCTGGTATTGGCAGAAATTGCTTGGTCGGTAAACTTCTGCATAATGCCGACCAATTTCAGATAGCCGTCATTGCCGCCCATCTGCCACAGCGTTTCATATTGCCCTTTCAGGCGTTCGAACTCAGGCACCACCTGCTTTAAGATACCGTCTTTGGATGCTTTTACCGTCACCAATCCCCGCGGCGGCTCGATACCGTTGGTGGCATTGGCGATTTGGGAACTGGTTTCGCTGGGCATCAGCGCCGTTAAGGTGCTGTTGCGCAAACCATATTTCACAATATCGGCGCGCAGCCCTTCCCAATCCAAATGTAGAGGTTCGTCGCAGAATTTATCCAAATCCGCTTTATAAGTATCAATCGGCAAAATACCTTGCGAATACGTTGTTTCGTTAAACAGCGGGCACGCGCCATATTCTTTGGCCAGATTCATGGATGCTTTGAGCAGATGGTACTGCATGGCTTCAAAGGTGCGGTGCGTCAAATTGATCGCGCTGCCATCGCTGTATTTCACCCCGTTTTTCGCCAAATAATACGCGTAGTTAATCACGCCGATACCCAGCGTGCGGCGGTTCATAGTCGCTTTGTAGGCCGCCGGAATCGGATAATCCTGATAATCCAGCAGCGCATCCAGTGCGCGCACCGCCAAATCCGCCAATGGCTCAAATTCGTTTAAGTCTGAAATCGCCCCTAAATTGAAGGCCGATAAGGTACACAACGCAATTTCGCCGTTTTCGTCATTGATATCGTTTAATGGCTTGGTGGGCAATGCGATTTCTAAACACAAATTGGATTGGCGCACCGGTGCCACTTTCGGGTCGAACGGGCTATGCGTGTTGCAGTGGTCCACATTTTGCACATAAACGCGGCCGGTGCCGGCACGCTCCTGCATCAAAATGGAGAACAAATCGGATGCCGACAGCGTGCGTTTGCGGATGCTTTCATCTTGCTCGTATTGGGTGTACAGGCGTTCAAATTCATCTTGGTCGGCAAAGAAGGCCTCGTACAATCCGGGTACTTCATTGGGAGAAAACAGCGTAATATTTTGATTTTTAATCAAACGGGTGTACATCAGCTTATTGATTTGCACGCCGTAATCCAAATGGCGGACACGGTTTTCCTCCACACCGCGGTTGTTTTTCAGCACCAGCAGGCTTTCCGCCTCAATATGCCACAGCGGATAAAACAATGTGGCCGCACCGCCGCGCACACCGCCTTGCGAGCACGATTTCACAGCTGCCTGAAACATTTTGAAAAATGGAATACAGCCTGTGTGCTGTGCTTCGCCGCCGCGGATTTCGCTTCCCAAGCCGCGGATACGGCCGGCATTGATGCCGATACCGGCACGCTGCGAAACGTATTTCACGATAGAAGACGTGGTGGCATTGATGCTGTCCAAGCTGTCGTCACATTCAATCAATACGCAGGAACTGAATTGGCGCGTCGGCGTGCGAACACCGGACATAATCGGGGTTGGCAGCGAGATTTTGAACTGGGAAACCGCATCGTAAAAGCGTTTCACATAATCCAGTCGTGTATTCTTGGGATATTTGGCAAACAGGCACATCGCCACCAAAATATACAAAAACTGTGGGCTTTCGTAGATTTGTTTGGTAACGCGGTTTTGGACGAGGTATTTGCCCTCCAGCTGTTTGACGGCGGCATACGAGAAATTTAAATCACGTTCGTGGTCAATATATTGATTTAAATCGTCAAACTCTTCTTTGCTGTAATCTTCCAGAATATGGCGGTCGTATTTGCCCATTTCAGTCATGCGGCGGACATGGTCGAACAGGTGCGGCGGCTGATATTCGCCATACGCGATTTTGCGCAGGTGGAAAATAGCCAAACGGGCCGCCAGATATTGATAATCGGGGGTTTCTTCGGAAATCAGGTCGGCTGCCGATTTGATGATGGTTTCGTGAATGTCTTCGGTACGGATGCCATTATAGAATTGGATGTGGGACTTCAGTTCCACTTGCGATACTGAAACATTGTCCAAACCTGCTGCCGCCCAATCGAGTACACGGTGGATTTTATCCAGATTGATGGGCTCTAAACGGCCGTCGCGTTTGGTTACTTTCAGTGTGCTGGTGTTCATATCATTACTTCCAAAAACAAAAAACAAAACGCATATTTTTAATTGGGAAAAGCGTTTTGTAGGTAAATCAACAACTATTCATCATACGTTTTTTTGAATATTTTGAGTAGCTTGACAAGCTCTGATACATGATAACAGTATGTTTTCCCGCCGAATAATCTTTGGATATTTTTTTGTGCATCCCGGCGAGGATTTTGCGAAACAGCCTGTTTAAAATGCCGATGGAAAAATACCGGCAAGGGTTGTGCGGTTAATTGTTTTATTCCTGCAACACTTTTTCTTGCGCTGCGTTTTGCTGTGCATCGTATTCGGCTTTTTCGCGGCGGTAAATTTCGTGGATGCAGGCATCGCCGCATTCGCTGCCGCAACATTCCCAGTCTTCGGGCGGTGTGGGCGGCGTAAGATTAGGCTTCCGGGTCGTATCCATCGTAAATCTCCAGTGTGCAGCCTGCATATTCAATCCATTCGCCTGCGCGGATTTTGGCGGTTTTGCGGGTTTCCACGGTGCCGTTGCGCAATACTGCTCCGGCGGCGATGATGGCTTTGGCTTGTCCGCCGGTATCGGCCAGTCCTGCGAGTTTGAGCAAATCGCACAGGGCGATGTATTCTTGGTCTTCCAAATAAACTTGGGCGTGCTGCATGGTTATCCTAATGTAAAGAGTTCCCTGCCGTGCTGTTTGAGCCAATGTTGGGCGGCTGGGTAGGCGGGGCAGTAGTGTTGTACGAGTTGCCAGAATTGCGGGCTGTGGTCGGCGTGGGTCAGGTGGGCGATTTCGTGCAGGCAGACATAATCCTGCACGGCTTCGGGTGCGCCGATGAGCCGCCAGTTCAGCCTGATGCCGGTGCGCTGGCGGCACACGCCCCAAAAGGTTTTGGCGCGCGTCAGGGCAATGCGTGCAGGCTGCTTTTGCCATGTTTGGGCATGTGCGGCGAGCTTGGGCAATAAGTGTTGCCCTGCCTGCTGCCAAAGCCATTGCTGCAAGGGGGCGACGGCGGCATTCGGCAGGTGCAGGCTGCTTTCGTTGTATCGAATCTGTGTTGCGCCGCTTTGGATGACGAGCGGCGTTTTCTGGCCGTGCCACCAAATCCATTCGGGCAACGTATTTTGCGGTGTTGGCGGTGTGCAGGCTGCTTTTGCCAGCATTTGTGCGAGCAGCGGTTCGTTGGCGCGCAGCCATTGTTGCAAACGGTTTTGCGACAGCCAAGGGGGAACGCTGATGTGCAGGCTGCTTTTGCTGTGCGGGCGCAAGATGATGTTTTTCTTGGCGCGGCGGTTGATGTGCAGCGTGACCGCGTTGCCCGACAGCGGATAAACCAGCGTGTGCATCAGCGTCTTCTGCGGCCGCCGAAGCCGAATCCGCGCATATTGCTGTAGCCTTTGTTGGTGCTGCGGTAATTCGGTGTGCCGGATGGGCGGTTAATCGGCGCGTTCGGGTGGATTTGTGAACGCGGCGAGGCGATATTGGACGGATGCTTCACGCGGTAATCGCGGTGGACGCGCTGCACGGCGGCGGTCGGTTTTTGCACGGGGGCATATTTGGCGGCGTTGCGGTTGTTCATGGCATTGGCCGCCAGATAACCGGCCGCTGCGCCGATGGCGCCATAAAGCAGCCAGTTGCCCGAATCGCCGTCATACAGATATTGCTGCCCGTCGGTGCCCTGTACGATATCGCCGGCCTTCGCGGCGGCTTGGGCGGCGGCGGGAATGGTTTGGGCCACGGCGCTGGCGGTCAGTTGATAGACCTGTTCCGCCGAAGCAGCCTGCGCGCTCAATTCGTTTTGCAGTTTCTGAATTTCGGCTTGCTGGCGCAGGATTTCGATTTGCTTGGCATTTTCGGCAATTTGCGCGTCCTGGCTGTTTTGTTGTCCGCAGGCGACCAGCAGCAAGGCGGCAGTAAGCGGAAGGAGAATGGTGCGTGTGTTCATAAACGGTTATTTTTACGGGTTAATGACGGGCTTAAAATGGGGGCGCGTGCGTAAAAATCAAGCGCATGATGTTTAAAAGCGGTATTTCGCCCAGAAAAACGCAATATTGCCGTTGCCTTTGCTGCCGGGGAAATACATGCCCTGAATCGATAAATTTTTATACGAATAAGACACATACGGCCAAGCCACGGGAATCGGGACATAGTGGTAGTCGCTGCGGGCGGTGAAGCCGGCAAACGCACCCAAAGAGACTTTCTGGTTTTCGCTCACCGACCAGTTCCGTTGCCACGAATAGGCCAGGAAAGGTTCGGGGTCGTTATGCGAATCGGCAAACACCATCAAGCCCAGGCTGTGCGTGGTATTGTGCGGCGTGTCGCGTACTTTGCCCCAGCCGATGCCCCACGGTGCTTCGTTGAACGTTTTGATTTTTTCACGCGAATAAATGGCGCGGTTATGCCATGTCCGCAGCGGGATATACAGTTCGGAATGCTCGCTGCGCCAAGTTTCGCGCACGTTGTCTTTAACGGTTTGCCACCAGCCGGTTTTTTGTTCGGTTTCGGGCAGCGTTTCGGCGGTGTTGCCGCCAGCGTCGGTTTGAACCGCATCGGTCGCGCTTTCGGTTTCTTGGACGATGTTCTGCTCGGCCAGCATTTCGGATTCCGCCCATGCGGCAGGCTGCAAGGCCAGCAATACGGCGGCCGTCAGTGCGCGGTTGATATTTTTGTTCTTGAACTTCATGTGTTTATCTCCGCAGGCTGCTTTGGGAGTAGTCGCCGGAAGCAGCCAGCATGTTTTAAGTGGTCAATAGGGTTTGTGATGGGATGTCTGGGAAAGGTGCAGGCTGCTTTTTCGGCTTCAAAAGCAGCCTGTACAAGATTTTTGCGGGCGCTTCGGCCAAATCGGCGCGCCATTCCCGTTTCAGGCACAAAAAACAGAACGCCTGAAAAGCGGAACAGCCTTTTCAGACGGCCTTTTGCAGCTTTACATATCAATGGCGGAAATGGCGGATGCCGGTGGTCACCATGGCAATGCCGTGTTCGTCCGCCGCCGCGAAGACTTCCGCGTCGCGCACCGAGCCTGCGGGATGGATAATGGCTTTAATGCCTTGCGCGGCAATCACGTCCACGCCGTCGCGGAAGGGGAAGAAGGCGTCCGAAGCGGCACACGCGCCGTTCAAATCGAAACCGGCATCCTGCGCTTTGCGAGCGGCAATGCGAGTGCTGTCCACGCGGCTCATTTGGCCTGCGCCGATGCCGTAGGTCTGACCGCCTTTGCCGAACACGATGGCGTTCGATTTCACAAATTTCGCCACGTTCCACACAAACAGCAAATCCTTCCATTCCTGTTCGGTCGGTTGGCGTTGGGACACAACGGTCAAATCGGCGCGGGAAATGCGATGGATGTCGGGCGTTTGTACCAGCAGGCCGCCGCCCACGCGTTTCAATTCAAAGCGGTTTGCGCCCTGCACCAGTGGGATTTCCAGCACGCGCACGTTTTTCTTCGCCGCCAGCACTTCCAAGGCTTCCGCCGTGAATGCAGGTGCCATAATCACTTCCATGAATTGGTTGTCGGTGATTTGCTTGGCGGTTGCGCCGTCCACTTCGCGGTTGAAGGCGATGATGCCGCCGAACGCGCTGGTGGTGTCGGTGGCATAGGCCAGACGGTAGGCAGTCAGCGTGTCTTCCGCCACAGCCACGCCGCACGGATTGGCGTGTTTCACAATCACGCAGGCTGCCTGCTCAAACGATTTCACTGCTTCCCAAGCCGCATCGGAATCGGCAATATTGTTGTAGGATAATTCTTTGCCCTGCAACTGGCGGTAGGCCGAAAGGCTGCCGGCGGCGGGGTAAATATCGCGGTAAAAAGCAGCCTGCTGGTGCGGGTTTTCGCCGTAACGCATTTCCTGCACCTTCACCCAGCTTTGGTTGAACTGTTCGGGAAATTCGTTCACGCACGGTTCGCCGGAGAGTTTTTCGTCCGACACGCTGGTCAGGTAATTGGAAATCATGCCGTCATATTGCGCGGTGTGGCTGAATGCTTTGCGCGCCAGGTTGAAGCGGGTTTTGTCGGACAGCCGGCCGCCTGCCTGCTTCAATTCGCCGATAACGGCATCGAAATCGGTATTGTCGGTGACGATGGCGACGTGTTTCCAGTTTTTGGCGGCGGAACGCACCATGGTGGGGCCGCCGATGTCGATGTTTTCAATCGCGTCTTCCAATGTGCAGGCTGCTTTGGCGATGGTGGCGGCAAACGGATACAGGTTCACGCACACCAAATCGATATTGCCGATGCCGTGTTCCTGCATTTTGGCCACGTGCTCGTCCAAATCGCGGCGCCCCAGAATGCCGCCGTGGATTTTCGGATGCAGCGTTTTCACGCGGCCGTCGAGCATTTCGGGGAAGCCGGTGTAGTCGGCCACTTCAATCACGGGGATTTGCGCGTCTGCCAATAATTTTGCCGTGCCGCCGGTGGACAAGATTTCCACACCCAGTTCGTGCAGGGCGCGGGCAAATTCTACGGCACCCGTTTTATCGGATAAGCTGATTAAAGCGCGTTGGATAAGAGCCATTCGGAAGATTCCTTTTAAGGTCGGTGAACAATCGGTAAACGGAGAAATGCGCCAAAAGCAGCCTGCACACGGTTGCCTGCGCAATAATTCGGGCGTGCCTGCATTTTGCAGCGGTTACTTGCCGCGAAAATACAGATACGCCCGTGCATTTCAAGAGGTGAGCAGGCCGTGCTGCACCAGTTTCTTGCGCAAAGTGTTGCGGTTCATGCCCAACACTTCCGCCGCCCTGCACTGGTTGCCGCTGCATTCGTCCATCACCCGTTTCAGTAGCGGTTTTTCCACCTGAAACAATACCATATCGTACACATTGGAAGGCGGTTCGCCGTTCAGGTCACGGAAATATTGGTTCAGGTTTTCGGTAATGCAATCGGCAATATCGTGGCTGTTTGGCATGGCGTGGAACGGGTAAGTTTTGTTAAGCTTTGTATTATAGTGTTTTCGCGGCAATGTTGCACGGGATTTTAAACGGCAGCCTGCACCGTCCAATCCAGCACTTCGCCCGCGCACATCGGCACCACCCTGCCCTCGCCGAACGCGAAACTCTGCGGCACGGTTTGCGGCTGTTTGACCAAGGTGATGGTGTCTGTGTTTTCGGGTAGGCCGTAAAAACGCGCTCCATTTTTCGAGGCAAAGGCTTCCAACTTGTCCAATGCGCCGGCGCGCTCGAAAATTTGCGCGTAAAGTTCAATGGCATTGGCGGCGCTGAACATTCCCGCGCAACCGCAGGCGTTTTCCTTGGCGGTTTGCGGGTGCGGCGCGCTGTCCGTGCCCAAAAAGAATTTGTGCGCGTGTTCGCCGGTGACCGCGTCTATCAAGGCTTGGCGGTGCGTTTCGCGCTTGATGATGGGCAGGCAGTAAAAATGCGGGCGCACGCCGCCCACCAGCAGGTGGTTGCGGTTGTACATCAAATGCTGCGGCGTTACGGTGGCGGCCAGTCGCTCGCCGCCTTCACACACCAGCCGCGCGGCTTCTGCGGTGGTGATGTGCTCGAACACGACTTTCAGATGCGGAATCTGTTCCAGCACAGGCTTCATAATCCGTTCGATAAACACGGCTTCGCGGTCGAAAATGTCAATTTCGGGGTCGGTAACTTCGCCGTGCGCCAAAAACAGGATGCCTTGGTTGGCCATTTCTTCCAGCACAGGCAGCAGTTTGAACAAATCGGTCACGCCGCTGTCGGAATTGGTGGTGGCGCCCGCTGGATACAGCTTGAAGGCGGCAATGCCGGCAGCTTTGGCTTCGCGCACGGTTTCAACGGTGGTTTTGTCGGTGAGGTACAGGCTCATGAGCGGCTGGAAGCGGCCTTGGCGTTCGGGAGGCACGGCGGCCAGAATCTCCTCGCGGTAGGCCAGCGCTTGGGCGACGGTGCAGACGGGCGGTTTCAGGTTGGGCATGATGAGCGCGCGCCCCATTTGCCGCGCGGTGAAAGGGACAACCGATTTCAACGCGTCGCCGCTGCGGACGTGTAGGTGGAAATCGTCGGGTCGGATAATGGTGAGGGTTTGCATGATGTTTCTCGCCGGTTGTTATTTGTGTCGGATAACCAAAGTAAAAACTTCGTCGTGCAGGCTGCTTTCCATCAGGGTGTGTCCTGTGTGTTTGCAGAAGGCGGCAAAGTCGTCGGGTGCGCCGGGGTCTGTCGCCCAAACGGTCAAAACGCTGCCGGATTCGAGCTGCGCCAATGCTTTTTTGGTGCGCAATATGGGCAGCGGGCATTTCAGTCCGCGCAAATCCAATGTTTGGGCTTCGGTGGTATCGGTGTTCATGGTGTTTCCTGTCGTGTTGTGTTTATGCTTTGGTTTTCAGCCACATACCCAAGCCGTAGCCCAATACGCCGAGCGTTCCGGTGATGAGGAAGACGATGCCTTTTTTGCGGGCGTTCGGGCAGAAATAATACAGCGCCAGGCTGAAGCTGAAAAAAACGGCCATGGCAATCCACAGCATTTCCGGGCTGTTTTTGTAGCGGTCGAGCGTGTAGCTTTCGCTTAAGACGACATACATCTGCCACAGCGCGCTGAAGGCAATGAAGATGATGCCGGCCAGCAGGGATAAAACGACGTAGTCTAAATAACTCATTTGAATAAATTTTCTGCGTTCAAAAGCAGCCTGCACTTTATTGGGGCGCGGCCTTCAAGGTGCAGGCTGCTTTTTTATTGCGAATGATAAGGGCGCGACAATTCGTGCACCGCGTCAATCAGCACTTTGGCGTGTTCCGGGTCGGTGTGTTGGTTGATGCCGTGCCCCAAATTGAACACATGCCCCGAACCTTTGCCGAAACCGGCCAGAATTTGCGCGGCTTCTTCGCGGATTCGCTCGGGCGTGCCGAACAGCGCGAACGGGTCGAAATTGCCTTGCAGCGCCACTTTGCCGCCCACACGGGCGCGGGCTTGGGCAATATCGGTCGTCCAGTCCAGCCCCAGCGCGTCCGCACCGCATTCGGCCATCAGCTCCAGCCATTGCCCGCCGCCTTTGGCAAACACAATCACCGGCACGCGGCGGCCGTCGTGTTCGCGAATCAGCCCGCCGATAATCTGCTTGATATACGCCAAACTGAATTCCTGAAACGCGGAATGGCTCAACACGCCGCCCCAAGTATCGAAAATCTGCACCGCCTGCGCGCCCTGCTCGATTTGCGTGTTCAGGTATCGGGTAACCGCTTGGGCATTGACATTCAGGATTTTGTGCAACAAATCGGGGCGGCTGTACATCATGGTTTTGATGGTGCGGAATTCCTTGCTGCCGCCGCCTTCCACCATATAGCACGCCAAGGTGAACGGGCTGCCGGAAAAGCCGATGAGCGGCACGCGGCCGTCCAAGGCTTTGCGGATGGACGACACGGCGTCGAACACATAGCGCAAATCGTCCATGTCCGGCACGCGAAGAGCGGCAACATCGGCTTCGGTTTGCACGGGTTTTTGGAATTTCGGGCCTTCGCCGGCTTCAAAATACAGCCCCAAGCCCATGGCGTCCGGCACGGTCAGGATATCGGAAAACAGGATGGCGGCGTCCAAGTCGTAGCGGTCGATGGGCTGGAGGGTGACTTCGGTGGCCAGTTCGGTGTTTTTGCACAAATCCATGAAGCCGCCGGCGCGGGCGCGCGTTTCGCGGTATTCGGGCAGGTAGCGTCCGGCTTGGCGCATCATCCAAATGGGCGTGTATTCAACGGGTTGCCGCAAAAGTGCGCGCAAAAAAGTGTCGTTTTTCAATGGGGGCATGATGGGGTTTTCCGAATAATCAAACGCGGCGATTATAGCAGATGTCCGGTGCAGGCTGCTTGCAAATCTTGGCGCAGCAGGCGTTGGGCGGCGGCTTCGTGCAGCTGCGGCGCGTGGACGATGAACACGTCTTCGGCGCGGTCGATGAGCGTGCTGATTTTGGCGTATTGCAGGCGGATGCGGTGGCGGCTGAAAATGCGGCTCAAATCGGCCAGCAAATACGGGCGGTTCGCCGCCACCACTTCGATGCTGAACTGCCCGCCTTCGGTTTCGGTAATGCCGATGTGCGGCGCAATGGGGTTCCAGCGGGCGCGGCGGCTGGGTTTGGCGGCGGACGGGGCTTTGCTTTGCCAGCGGCCGTCCATGAATTGGGTCATGGCGTGGTGCAGGCTGCTTTCGGCGTGCTTGCGGTCGGTTTCGTTGCTGTGTTCGGGCAGCCCCAGCACGAAGCTGTTGAGCGCGTATTGGTGTTCGGTGGTGAAAATCCGCGCGGTGGCAATGTCCAGGCGCAGCGCGGCAAAGAGTTCGCACAATTCGCTGAACAGGCGGTCGCGGTCGGGCATATAGACGAACAGTTGCAGGCTGCCTTCCGCGTCGCCCGGACGGATGTCGAAGCAGGCGGCTTCCGGGTCGCGCACCAAAATGCCGAGCTGCCACGCGGCGGTTTCAGCGGGGAAACGCGCAAAATACGCTTCGCCCAGCATGGCGAACAGGCAGCGGATGGTTTTGTCTTCCGTGCCCTGCGCTTTCAGTGCGTTCTGGGCGTTTTGCTGGCGGTTTTCGGGCAACACGGTGTGCAGGCTGCCTGCCAGATAGGCGTGAGCGGAACGGTACAGCGTTTGCAGCAGCTGCGCCTTCCATGCCGTCCAGAGCTTCGGATTGGTGCCGCGTATATCGGCCACGGTGAGCAGGTAGAGCGCGGCGAGCCGTTCGGGTGTTTGCACTTTTTCGGCGAATCGGCGCACCACGTCGGGGTCGTGGATGTCTTCTTTCTGCGCCGTCGCCGCCATCAGCAGATGCTCGCCCACCAGCCATTCGACAAGCTCGCCGTCCGCTTCGGGCAGCGCGTGGTCTTCGGCAAACTGGCGCGCATCCGCCCTGCCCAGCTGCGCGTGGTCGCCGTTGCGGCCTTTGGCGATGTCGTGGAACAGGGCGGCCAAATACAGCAGGTGCGGCTGCGGGAAATCGTGCATCAGCGTGGCGGCAAACGGCAATTCGTGGCTGTGTTCTTCCATCGCCAAACGGCGCATGTTGCCCAGCACGGTCAGGATGTGGTCGTCGACCGGGTAAATGTGGAACAAGTCGTGTTGCAGCAGGCCGACGATTTTGTACCAGTTCGGCAGGTATTTCGCCAGCAGGCCGTACAAATTCAGAAAGCGCATGATGTGGGTCAGGCCTTTGCCCGTTTTGAAAAACTGCAAAAACAGGGCGCGGTGGCGTTCGTTGCGGTAAAACGCGCCGTCCGTTTTGCGTGCCGCCGCCCACCATGCGCGCAGGGTTTTGGGGGCGACGCCGTTCACATCGGAATGCTGCTGCCACATCTGCAACAGGATAAACAGGTGTGCAGGCTGCTTTTGGAACAGCAGCAAATCTTTGGCGGCGATTTTGTTGCCGATTTGGAAATAATGCGCGTCCAAATCGTGCACGATGCGCGGATACGGCAGCGACACGCGCTCGCGCAACATGGGAATCAGGATGCCGTTTAACTGCATGACCGTTTTGGCGGTGCGGTAGAAATCGCGCATCAAATGCTCGATGCCGGTTTGTTTGTCGGGGCGGCACAAATCGCGGTTTTCCGCCAGTGTGCCCTGCAAATCGAAAATCAGGCGGTTTTCTTCGCGCCCTGCCGCCAAATGCAGCTCGATGCGGATTTGCGCCAAACGGCGGTGGCTGCTGCGGAGCAGGCCGGCTTCCATGCGGGTGATGATTTTGTCGCGCGCCAACGCATAAAAATCCGTGTGCAGCCCTTGCGCCCGTGCCAGCCACAGCATGGTGTGGATGTCGCGCAGGCAGCCTGCACCGTTTTTAATGTCCGGTTCCAGCGGAAAGCCGGCATATTTGTCGTGCCGCTGCTGCATTTCCAGCAGTTTGCCGTCCATGAACGACACCGTGTCGCGCCGCACATTCAGCGCATTCACGGCCTGCTCCGCCAATGCGTGGTCGCCGCAAAGGAAGCGCGCTTCCAGAAACGCCGTGTCCGCCGTCAAATCTTCTTCGGCCGCTTGCAGCAGTTGTTGCAGGCTGCCTGTCTTCACCGCTGGTTTTAGCGCGCCGTCCCATAGCGCTTGCACGAATCGGGCGATGTTTTCCTGCACCGCCGCGTCCGGCTCGTCTGCCGCCACCACCGCCAAATCCACATCGGAATATGGGTAAAGCTCGCCGCGCCCATAGCCGCCGATGGCCAGCAGGCACAGTCCGCCATCGGCAAAATGCGCCGCCCAAACGGAAGCAATCCAAGCGTCCGCCGCCTGCGTGTGCGCCTGAAAAAACGCCAGCGGGTTGCGCTGCGCCTGATAGGCTTCGATGGCTTGCCATTTCTGCGACTGGAAGGTTTCGAGCGGGGTCATGGGCGTGTCCTTTCGGGAAGGTTCGGGGGGATGCGTGCGGACGCAAAAGCAGCCTGCACCGTGGGGCGGCGTTGCGGCGGCAGCGTTGCGCCGAGCCGAAATTTTACCCGACTATCTGCCACAAACGCACTATATCGTTTAAAATAAGCCTTTTTTTGCAGGCTGCCTTTCATGATGTACGATTTGTTCCGCCCGTTGATTTTCAAATTAGCCCCCGAAACCGCGCACGGCCTGACGCTGAAAAGCCTGGCCTGCGCCGAACGCATCGGCCTGCTGCCGAACGTGAATCCGCGCACGTCGCCCGCCACGCTGATGGGGCTGCACCTGCCCAATCCCGTGGGCTTGGCGGCGGGTTTGGACAAAAACGGCGAATATATCGACGGCTTGGCGGCCTTGGGTTTCGGCTTCATCGAAATCGGCACGGTCACGCCGCGCCCGCAAAGCGGCAATCCGAAACCGCGCCTGTTCCGCGTGCCGGAGCATTTTGCCGTGATTAACCGCATGGGCTTCAACAACGACGGCATCGACCGCCTGATTGCTAACGTGCAGCGCGCCAAATACCGCGGCGTGCTGGGCATCAACATCGGCAAAAACGCCGATACGCCCATGGAAAATGCGGCGGACGATTATTTAATCGGACTAGAAAAGGCCTATCCGTTCGCATCGTATATCACCATCAACATTTCATCGCCGAACACCAAAAACCTGCGCGCGCTGCAAGGCGGGGACGAATTGAGCCGCCTGTTGGAAACGCTGAAAAACCGTCAAAGCAGCCTGCACACGGAACACGGCCGCTATGTGCCGCTGGCGGTGAAAATCGCACCGGATTTGGACGAGGCGCAAATCGCCGATATTGCCCATGTGGCGGAACAAACGCAGATTGACGGCATCATCGCCACCAACACGACCATCGACAAATCGTCTTTGGGCGCGCACCCTTTGGCGCAGGAAGCCGGCGGATTGAGCGGTGCGCCCGTGCGCGAGCCGAGCAACCGCGTGTTGCAGGCGCTGGCGGAAACCCTGAACGGCAAAATCCCCGTTATCGGCGCGGGCGGCATTTTGAGCGGTGCGGATGCGGTGCGGAAAATGCAGCTCGGCGCGCAGGCGGTGCAGTTGTACAGCGGCATGGTGTACCGCGGGCCGAAGCTGGTGGAAGAATGTTTGCAGCACATCCGCGCCGCCGGTTCGCCGAAACACTGATTACACGCGGGCTGCGGCATGCAAAAGCAGCCTGCACTTTACCATTATCAAGCGCGGCAACCTGCCCCGGGCAGCAAACTAGGGTGCAGGCTGCTTTTTCCCCACCCCGTCCCGAAAGGATAACCCCATGAGCAAAAACATCATTCACAGCGACAACGCCCCGGCCGCCATCGGCGCATACAGCCAAGCCGTCCGCGCGGGCAACACGGTGTATTTGAGCGGCCAGATTCCACTCGACCCGAAAACCATGGCGCTGGTGTCCGACCAGTTTGCCGAGCAGGCGCACCAAGTCTTCAAAAACCTGAAAGCCGTGTGCGAAGCGGCGGGCGGCAGCCTGAACGACATCGTGAAAATCAATGCCTACCTGACCGATTTGTCCAACTTTGCCGTGTTCAACGAAGTGATGGGCCAATATTTCGCCCAGCCGTTCCCCGCCCGTGCCGCCGTGGGTGTGGCCGCCCTGCCCCGCGATGCACTGGTGGAAGCCGAAGCCGTGATGGTGTTGGCTGATTAAGTATTTGATTAAACGGGGTGCAGGCTGCTTTTTCCTGCGCCCTGATTGAGTATCGAGAAAAAAACCATGACACAAAAATCTCATTATTTCGCCGAAAAATACGGCATGACCCCCACACATTCCGCCGTTGTCGAAGCCGTGGAAAAATTCGGCATCGCCCCCTGCCGCGCATTGGATTTGGGCTGCGGACAAGGACGCAACGCCCTGTATCTGGCGCTGAACGGCTTTGACGTTACCGCTGTGGACTACAATCCCGGCGGCGTGCAGCAGCTGGCGCAACTGGCGGCGCACGAAAACCTGCCCGTGCAAACGCAGGTGTACGACATGAACCAAGCCGCCATCGAAGGCGAATACGGCCTGATGGTGGCCACCGTCGTGTTCATGTTTTTGCAGCGCGACCGCGTCCCCGCCATCATTGCCGATATGCAGGCACACACCGAAGCGGGCGGCTGCAACCTTATCGTCTCCGCCATGGACACCGCTGATTTCCCCTGCCACATGCCCTTCTCGTTCACCTTTAAGGAAAACGAATTGCGCGATTATTACGCCGGCTGGGAAATGCTGGATTACCGCGAAGAAATCGGTTCCATGCACGCGCGCGACGCGGCAGGCAACCCCGTCCAGCTCAAATTCGTGACCATGCTGGCGAAAAAGCCTGCGGCATAAGGTGCAGGCTGCTTTTTCGGCCGTGCGCCACCCATCTCCGAACAGAACCCTTCTTTTGTTTTTATGCAACCGCAATACTATATCGGCCTGATGTCCGGCACGAGCATGGACGGAGTGGACGCCGTCCTCGTCGCCATGCACGGCAGCCGCTGGCACGCCGCCGAAGCCCATGCCTTCCTGCCGTATCCAGATGATTTGAAACAGCGTTTGCTGGCATTGCAGCCGGCGGGGCAAAACGAGCTGCACCGCAGCCAAATGCTGGCGCAGGAATTGTCGTGCCTATATGCCGAAGTGGTGCAAAAACTGCTGCGCGAAACGCAAATGCAGCCTGCACACATCCGCGCCATCGGCTGCCACGGCCAAACCGTGCGCCACGCCCCTGAACACGGATATAGCGTCCAACTGGCCAACCTGCCGCTTTTGGCAGAGAAAACGGGCATTTTCACGGTGGGCGATTTCCGCAGCCGCGATTTGGCGGCTGGCGGGCAAGGTGCGCCGCTGGTGCCAGCGTTCCATCAGGCCGTGTTCGCGCAGCCCGAAAAAACCGTTGCCGTGCTGAACATCGGCGGCATTGCCAATATCAGCGTGCTGCCGCCCGACCGTCCGCCCTTCGGCTTTGACACCGGCGCGGGCAATATGCTGATGGACGCTTGGACGCAGCACGTTTGGTCGCAGCCGTACGACAAAGACGGGCGGCTGGCTGCGCAGGGGCAGGTGTTGCCCGATTTGCTGGCGCAATGGTGCCGCCACCCTTATTTTGCCCGGCCGTATCCCAAATCCACCGGCCGCGAACTGTTTTCGCTCGACTGGCTGCTCGCGCAGTTGCAGGGCAATGAATCGCCGCACGACGTGGCGCGCACGCTGGTGGAATTCAGCAGCAAAACCATTGCCGATGCCTTGGTGCAGGCTGCTTCCGATGCAGAAACGGTGTATGTGTGCGGCGGCGGCATTGCCAATCCGACCCTGATGGGCAGCCTGCAACAACGGCTCGCACCGCACGGCATGCAATGGCGCAGCACCGCCGAATTGCAGCTCGACCCGCAGTGGGTGGAAGCCGCTGCGTTCGGCTGGCTTGCCGCGTGCTGGTGCCTGCAAATGCCGGGCAATCCGCACCACGCCACCGGCGCCAACCGACCGCTGATTTTAGGTGCAGGCTGCTTTGCCTGAACCGCGTAACCCATCCTACCCATCGCCATGCCGACCCTGACCGACCATATCAACCGATTACTGCCGCAAACCCAATGCCGCGAATGCGGCTATGCAGGCTGCCTGCCCTATGCGCAAGCCCTTGCCGAAGAACACGCCGACATCCACCTGTGCAAGCCCGGCGGCGAAGCAGTGCTGCACGACTTATCCCGACTGCTGCGCCGCCCGGTCGAACATGCTGCACCGCCGCACCAAAACGTGGTGGCGCACATTGACGAAGCCGTCTGCATCGGCTGTACCGCCTGCATCCGCGCCTGTCCGGTCGATGCGATTATGGGCGCGTCCAAACTCATGCACACCGTGTTGGCGGACGAATGCACCGGCTGCGGCCTCTGTGTGTCGCCCTGCCCCGTTGATTGCATTGATTTGCTGCCCAGCACGCACGCCCATCTGCCCGCCGCTCATGATTTGGCGGACGACCGAAGCAGCGAGCGTTTTGCCGCCGCCGCACACGCCAAAGCCCGCTATGACAACCGGCAGGCACGGCAGGCGCGCGAAGCCGCCGAACGCAAACGCCAGCACGCTGAACGCGCCGCGCAAATCAAAGCCGACACGCAAAAAACCGATGCACCGAAAACCAACGTGCAGGCTGCTTTGAACCCCGCCGCGCTCATCGCCCAAGCCATGGCGCGCGCCCAAGCGCAGCAAAACCAGCGCGTCGTGCCCAGCAACCGCGAAGAATTCCGCCGCGAGCAAGTGCGGCAGGCGCAGGAAAAAGCCACCTATCGCCGCCATATGCACGATGCCCAGCACGGCAGCGAGGAACAGAAAGCCGCCGCCATTGCCTGGCTGCAACGCCACAAAGCCGAGCAGGAAGTGCAAAACGAATCCAAATCCATTTAAATTCAACGAGAAATACATGACTTCAAAAAACAAAACCGGCTTGAAACGCGGGCTCGACGCCCTGATGGGCAGCAGCCATGTCGATGTGGGCAGTGGCGACCAGCTGCGCCAAATCCCGATTCAGAAAATCCAAACCGGCCGCTACCAGGCGCGCGTGCAAATGCAGGACGAAGCCCTGCACGAATTGGCGGAATCCATTAAAGCGCAAGGCATCATCCAGCCCGTCATCGTGCGCGAATACGGCTTGGACAGCTACGAACTCATCGCGGGCGAGCGGCGTTGGCGCGCGGCGCAACTGGCCGGGCTGACCGAATTGCCCGCCGTGGTGAAGCAGGCCAACGACAAAACCGTGATGGCGATGGGATTGATTGAAAACATCCAGCGCGAAAACCTGAATCCGATTGAAGAAGCGCAAGGCCTGCGCCGCCTGATTGACGAATTCGAACTGACCCACGAAACCGTTGCCGAAGCCGTGGGGCGCAGCCGCAGCGCCATTTCCAACAGCCTGCGCTTGCTGAAACTGCCCGAGCCGGTGCAGGAATTGCTGTTCCAGCGCCATTTGGAAATGGGACACGCGCGCGCACTCATCAACCTGCCGGTGAACGAGCAGCTGGATTTGGCGCAAAAAGCGGTGAAAAACGGCTGGTCGGTGCGTGAAACCGAACGCCGCAGCCAGTTGGCGCAACAAGGCAAAAGCGTGAAACCCGCCGCCAAAATCGACCCTGATGTCGCACGTTTGGCGGAAACTTTGACCGAGGCTTTGGGCGTGAGCGCGGAAATCAAAACGCGCGACCGCAAAAAAGGCAAAATCGTGCTGCATTTCGATTCTGCCGACACGTTCGCCGCGCTGATGAAGCGGCTGGACATTGAATTGGACGAATAAACGCGCGGCAAATAAACAAGCAGCCTGCACTTTCGGAAACGGTGTTCCAAAGTGCAGGCTGCTTTTTATGTCGGAATCACGCAGGGTTCATCGCCAGCCATTGCAGTTGTTTGGCTTTGGCGCGGCCGCTTTGCAGGGCTTCTTTGGCCAGCGTCACGCCCTCAGTCAAACTGCCGCAGACATTGGCCGCATACAGACACGCCGCCGCGTTCAGCAGCACAATGTCGCGGGCGGCATCGGGCGCGCGGTTTTCCAGCACCGCGTTCATCAGCGCCATCGACTGCGCTGCATCGTCCACTTTCAAATCGTTCAAATCGGCATAGACCGGCAGGCCGAAATCTTCGGGGGAAATGTCGTATTCGCGGATTTCGCCGTGCTGCAATTCAGCCACGCGCGTACTGCCCGTAATCGTGATTTCATCCAATCCGTCGCTGCCGTGCACCACCAGCGCGTGCTCCGAACCAAGCTGCTGCAACACGCGCGACAAAATGCCGCACAAATCGCGGTGGAACACGCCAATCAGTTGGTTTTTCGCGCCGGCGGGATTAGTCATCGGGCCCAAAATATTGAAAATCGTGCGGAATCCCAATGCCTTGCGCACGGGGGCGACGTGGCGCATGGCGGTGTGGTGGTGCTGGGCAAACATGAAGCCGACGCCGCATTCGTCAATTTGCCGCGCAATGGCTTCGGGCGACGGATTCAGCGACGCGCCGAGCTGCTCCAACACGTCGGCCGCACCGCTGGACGAGGACACGGAACGCCCGCCGTGTTTCGCCACCTGCGCCCCTGCGGCGGCCGCCACAAACATGGATGTGGTGGAAATATTGAAGGTTTTGGCACCGTCGCCGCCCGTGCCGACAATATCCACCAAATGTGGCAGCGGCGCCACGGGCACTTTCACGGCAAATTCGCGCATCACGCTGGCGGCGGCGGCAATTTCCGACACGGTTTCCACTTTAATGCGCAGTCCGACCAAAATGCCGGCAATCTGTTCGGGCAGCACTTCGCCGCGCATGATTTGGCGCATCAAATCCTGCATTTCATCGTAGAACAATTCGTTGTTGTCAATCAGCCGTAGGAGGGCTTGTTGCGGTGTTATCATGATGATTCCTTTTGTGTTTTGAACAATAAATAAAGTGCAGGCTGCTTTTGGCGCGCCATGGCTTGCCCATATCGGCCGATATTATAGTCGAATAAAAGCGCGCACCCAACCTGCGTGCAGGCTGCTTTCGTGTTTTGCGGCAAATACGGTCGGCACTATCCGAAAGCAGCCTGCACCCATTTGCCGCCCGCGACCGGTTTGAATTTATGATATAATTCGGCGCTTTTATGATTGGCGGATGATGATGTGGAAGCCGCATCAGAGCAGGCAGCCTGCACCATCTGATAAAACTGCCAAGGAAAACGATATGCATACCAAAATCCTGCTGCCGCTTGCCGCATTGCTGCTGGGCGCCGCACTGCCCGCTCAAGCCGAACCGACGTGCAACGAATATGACCCGCCCGAATACCGAAGCCGTTGGAACGTGCATAGCCATCATATCTGCCGCTATCCGCACACCACGCTCAATGCCGCTTATGTGGATTGGCGCAACTGGATGGTGCAGGTGGACGGCCCCAAAGCCCTGCTGCCCAAACTGCCTGCCCGCAGCAGAACCGTGAAGCCCACGGACATAGAATACGAATACGGTTTGCGGGAAATCGCGTACACCCTCGCACCCGACCAAGTTACCGTGCTAATTAGCGAAAAAGACGGCGAATCTGTTTACCGCTTCCGCCTGCGCGACGGTTATGTGGAAATGCACGGAACGAATAGCACCAGTGTGGAAATATACTGAACGTATAGCTCGATAGATGATTTTCGGCGTGCAGGCAGCCTGCACCTGTTTGCCGCCAGCGACTGGCTTGAATTTATGATATAATTCAACGTTTTTATGATTGACGGACACTATTGCCGCACTAGCGCGCCATATTTCCATACAGCCCGTTGCAGGGAGCATACAACATCGTGATTATCGTACAAATTCGCACCAATCAAATCACCATCGAACACAACGGCATCGCAGTGGAGCATCGCGGCACATTCAGCAACAGCCGTATCATCGTTGCATCTTTTCAGCAGTTTGTGAACGACTTGCAGGCAGCCTTAAAACTAGCTGCCGACAAAAAAATCTATACCCCACCAAGCAAATTGACGGGGCGCCTGTTGTCCACGCCCGTTTGCATCGATGTGCGCGAAGAGCTGGCAGGCGGCTTAACGCAAGTCGAAGCCAAATGCCTATACGACTGCCTGCTGCATCTGAACGCCGTTATCGTGAAAGATGAAAACTGCATCCTGTATCAAGGGCAACCTTGGGCAAATATAGACAAGTAATCCGTTGCAATTTCGTTGAAACCACGTTTTCAGATAGTCCCCAACTCATTCTCATCACAGCAAAACAACCATGACAGAACCCACCCAACAAGAATACGGCGCCGACAGCATCCAAGTCCTCGAAGGATTGGAGGCCGTGCGCAAACGCCCCGGCATGTACATCGGCGACACGCAAGACGGCTCCGGCCTGCACCACATGGTGTTCGAAGTGCTGGACAACGCCATTGACGAAGCGCTGGCCGGCCACTGCGACAACATCACCGTGTGCATCAACGCCGACGAATCCATCACCATTGAAGACAACGGACGCGGCATCCCTACCGGCATCCACCCCAAAGAAGGCCGCTCCGCCGCCGAAGTCATCATGACCATCCTGCATGCGGGCGGCAAATTCGACAACAACAGCTACAAAGTTTCCGGCGGCCTGCACGGCGTAGGCGTGAGCGTGGTGAACGCGCTGTCCGACTGGTTGAAACTCACCATTTGGCGCGAAGGCAAAGAGCATTTCGTGGAATTCAAACGCGGCGAAACGGTCGAGCCGCTGAAAGTGGTGGGCGAATGCAGCCCCGACAAACATGGCACGCGCGTGCAGTTTCTCGCCAGTGAAGACACCTTCGGGCTGGTGCAGTACAAATTCGAAACGCTCGCCAAGCGCATCCGCGAATTATCGTTCTTGAACAACGGCGTGAAAATCGAACTGTTCGACAAACGCGACGGCAAGCACGAAAACTTTGCCGAATCGGGCGGCGTGGTCGGCTTTGTGAACTACATCACCGGCAGCAAAAAACCGCTGCACGAAAAAGTGTTCTACACCATCGGCGAAAAAGACGGCATGACCGTGGAATGCGCCATGCAGTGGAACGACAGCTATCAGGAATCCGTGCAGTGCTTCACCAACAATATTCCGCAACGCGACGGCGGTACCCACCTCACCGCCCTGCGCGCCGCGATGACGCGCACGATTAACCAATACATCGAAGCGAACGAAATCGCCAAAAAAGCCAAAATCGACACCTCGGGCGACGATATGCGCGAAGGCCTGACCTGCGTGCTGTCCGTGAAACTGCCCGACCCGAAATTCTCATCGCAGACCAAAGACAAGCTGGTTTCCAGCGAAATCGCGCCCGTGGTGAACGAAGTGCTCAGCCAAGCCCTGCACGACTTTTTGGAAGAAAATCCGCAAGATGCCAAAATCATCTGCGGCAAAATCGTGGAAGCCGCCCGCGCCCGCGAAGCCGCCCGCAAAGCCCGCGAACTCACGCGCCGCAAAGGCGTGATGGACGGCTTGGGCCTGCCGGGCAAACTCGCCGACTGCCAGGAAAAAGACCCTGCGTTATCCGAGCTTTATCTGGTGGAGGGTGATTCTGCAGGCGGCTCCGCCAAACAAGGCCGCGACCGCAAATTCCAAGCCATCCTGCCGCTGAAAGGCAAGATTTTGAACGTGGAGCGCGCCCGCTTCGAGCGCATGCTCGCCAGCCAGGAAGTCGCCACGCTGATTACCGCGCTGGGCACAAGCATCGGCAAAGAAGAATTCAATCTGGAAAAACTGCGCTACCACCGCATCATCATCATGACCGATGCGGACGTGGACGGCGCGCATATCCGCACCTTGCTGCTCACCTTCTTCTACCGCCAAATGCCCGAACTGGTGGAACGCGGCTACATCTACATCGCCCAGCCGCCGCTCTACAAAGCCAAAGCCGGCAAACAGGAACGCTACCTGAAAGACGAACAGGAAAAAGACGAATTCCTGCTCGGCCTGGCGGTGGACAAAGCCAAAATCGTTTCAGGCAGCCGCACGATTGAAGGCGCGGAACTGCTGAAACTGGCGAAACAGTTCCTTTACGCGCGCAACACCATTGCCGAAGAAAGCCGCGTGATTGATGCCGCCGTGCTGCGCGCGTTGATAGACATTGAGCCGATTGATTTATCCAGCGAACACGCCGCGCAACACACCATAACCGCCCTTTCAGGCAGCCTGAAAAACCCAGAAATCGCGTTGGAACACATCGCGGGGCAAGACGGCGGGCATTTCATCAAAATCACGCGGCAGCTGCATGGCAACGTGATGGTGTCGTATTTAGACCAAAAATTTGTGGACAGCAAAGCCTACCAAGTGCTGCTGAAAACCGCCGAGCAACAGCGCGGCTTAATCGGCAGCGAGGGCGCAGATTTGCACAAAGGTGATGCCGAAGCGCAACACGTTGAGAGCTTTGAAGCCGCGCTAGACAGCCTGCTTGCCGCCGCGCAAAAAGGCTTAACCATGCAACGCTACAAAGGCTTGGGCGAGATGAACCCCGAGCAGCTTTGGGAAACCACCATGAACCCCGAAGTGCGCCGCTTGCTGAAAGTGCGCATTGAAGACGCGATTGCCGCCGATGAAACGTTTGTTACGCTGATGGGCGACGAGGTTGAGCCGCGCAGAGCGTTTATTGAAGCGAATGCGCTGGTGGCGCAGAATATTGATGCGTAGGCGGTTTTTGTAGTAATAGGCAGCCTGAAAACGGGTTTTTCGTTTTAACTTCGCTGAAACTCGCTTTACCCGTTTTCAGGCTGCTGCAAATAATCAGAAAGGGATGAATATGGCAGACGAGTTAGATAAAACAAGCGCCGAAGCCGATGAAACCAGCACCGAGCCAGAATATCAGCCGTTGCATCCGCTGATTAAATGGGGCATCCCTGCGGGCATTTGGTGGTTTCTCGTGGTGATTGTGCCCCCCGTTATGCTGCGAGGAACGCTGTTTGATACGGGGAACCAACTGGGCATATTTACGCTTGCGATGATTTTATGGCACATCATCGCGGTGCTGATGATGCTGGTGCATAAAACGAAAGTATCCACCAAGGTTTGGCTATTTATATTGGTGGTGGTGCTGGATTTGGCTTGGGCGGCGGCTGTGTTTTGGTTGATATTGTATATGTCGTTTTTGATTTGAATTATGAGGCAGCCTGAAAATGTATTTTTCGTTTTCAGGCTGCCTGCATATTGTCTCCCTCCTGTTTTTGAAAAGGACAACCCCATGAAACCACTGCTTATCTGCATGGCGCTGCTGTGCTGCCAAACGGTTGCCGCCGAAACCCTGTTTTCCTGCCAGGCAGGCAAAGACCGCTACGAACTGAACCGCAACGGCAGCCGGCTGGTGCTTTCACGCAACGGTCAAAAATTGTCGGACACTGCCGCCGCATCGGCAATACAAAGCCATACCCCAGCAACCATCAGCCTGTTGGTGCAAAACAAAGACCGCGCCGACAATATGTATCAAATTGCGGATTTCAAATCGCCCTCTGCCGCGCTGCCCACGACCATTGTGCATTCTTATCTGGCCGGACGACACGATAGGCAATTCAAGACCGTCGCGTGCAGCCGAATCACCCGCAGCCTGTACCGTGCCGATTTGTCGGCCATTCCCCGCGAAGATTTCTCGGAGTCTTGGGATTTTTACAAAGATTTCGACAACGGCGGGCAGAAATAAGGCAAAAAGCAGCACCACAGGCACGCACATCGGTTTGCCGAAATGATAAATTTCGGACCGATGGCAGCCTGCACTCGGATTTTTCGGGGTGCAGGCTGCTTTTTATAGTGGATTCAAATAAAACGGAGACCAATATGAACGACCTCATCACCCACTTGGAAAACAACCGCTTTATTGACGATGTCCGCCAAAACCTGACCTTCAACGCCGCCGAATATGCCGCACTCATCGCCCTGTTGCAGGAAATCGAAACCCGCACCCGCCGCCGCAAAACTATCGACAAAAGGCTGGCGTCCTCGCTATATGAAATCCCCAAACTGGTGTGGATTTGGCACCTTAATTTGAAGCACGACCCCAATCATCAAGACCGAAGCATTGTGGCGGAACTGGAAGACGCATGGTTTGAGCTGGACGCGCTCATCGGCGAAAGAATATTGGCGGCGGGTTAGCGGCTGCGCCCTCCATTCAGACAGCCTGAAAAAGCAGCCTGCACTTTCTCTCGAACGGGGTGCAGGCTGCTTTTTCGGTTGCAGTTTTCAAGCGCTGGCATCATCACGCCTGTTTGTCCAAACTGCGCAGCAATGCCACCAGCCGTTCCGCATTCTCCTCCGCCCGCCGCACAATTTCCTCCCTGCCGTACAGCGCGGGGGAAGTGCCGTGAAAATAAAACGGGTCGATATAGCGCATTTGGGTGTAATACGCGGTCTGCTCCAAGGGCTTGCACAATTCCAACACGCGGAAATGCGCTTCGCCGTCCGCACGGTAATCCCGTTCCGGCGCGCCGACGGTGATGCTGGGCACGAAATTTTTGCCTTTCAGTCGGTCGCCACCCGTGCCGTAGGCAAAGCCGTATGTCAATACGCTGTCGAAATATTGCTTTAAAATGGCGGGCATGTTGTACCAATATAGCGGATATTGGAACACGACGGTTTCGTGGCGCAGCAGGGCCTGCTGTTCGGCGGCGGCATCAATCCGGTAATTGGGATACACGGCGGCGATGTCACGGATTTCGATGTTTAAACCGCTGTTTTGCAGGCAGTTCACCACGGCGCGGTTGGCAACGGAATGTTGGAAGTCGGGGTGTGCAAGAATGACGAGTGCCATGCGTTTTCCTTTGTCGGCAATAAAAACGGCGATTTTAGGCGGCGCATACGGCCGAATCAATAACTATCCTTTTGAATAGGTGGAACAATGAAGACAGAATGCCGCAGCGATTATTTCGGTTTCGGCGGGAAAACCTATCCCTGCCCTTTGAGCGTGGCCATGGATTTGGTGGGCGGAAAATGGAAGGCGGTGGTGCTGTATCATCTGCAGGATGGCGCAAAACGCTTCGGCGAACTGCACGCCTGCCTTTCGGGCATTACCGAAGCGGTATTGAGCCGCGTATTGAAACAGTTGGAGCAGGACGGATTGCTGGCGCGCACGGTGTTCGGCAGCAGGCCGCCGCTGAAAACGGAATACGGGCTGACCGATTTCGGGCGCAGCTTTCTGCCGGTGCTAGCGGCATTGACGGAATGGGGCAACCGCGCCGTTTTGGAACACGGCAGCTTTGTGCAGGCGGACGCGGTTTGACGACAGCAGCCAAAAGCAGCCTGCACCCCGAAACCGCACAGCTCAAGGAAGCCACCCACATGAAAACCCTCTACCTTATCCGCCACGCCCAATCTGCTGCCAATGCAGGCGGCATCAGCCTGCCCGACCGCGAAATCCCGCTCTCAACCGAAGGTGCGCGACAAGCCGCCGAACTCGCGTGCAGGCTGCCTGCAAACCACCGCGTCTTCGTTTCCGAAATGCGCCGCACGCACGAAACTGCCGCGCCCTATTGCGCCCGACACGGCGTCCGCCCCGAAACCCTGCCCTGCCTGAACGAGTTTTCCTACCTGCCCTTCGCCGCCGTGCAGGGCTTGGATGCCGCTGCCCGCAAACCTTTGGCAGAAGCCTACTGGCAGCGCGCCGACCCGCATTTCCGCGCAGGCAGCGGCGCGGACACTTTTGCCGAATTTGACGGCCGCGTATCGCTTTCTGCGCCGCGCATGGCTGGTATTGCCGCACAGCAGCCTGCTGTTCGGGCACGGCATCTGGATTGCACTGCTGGCATGGCGGCTTGCGGGCAACTGCGCCGAATCGGGGGCGGATATGGCGGCATTCCGCGCCTTTCAAAGCAGCCTGCACGTTGTCAACGCCTCCGTGTGGCGGCTGGACGGCACGGAAACGGTGGCGGAATCCTTGCGCTGCCTGCCTGAAAATGCTACGGAATTTTGATGCCGCACGTAAAGCAGCCTGCACGTTCGCCACATTCAAAGTGCAGGCTGCTTTCGGTTCGGGCAACGGTTGAGAGTAGGTATGGCGGCGATACGCCATGCAGACCGCCCGCTTGCGCTTTTTGTTGCTACGGGCTGTTTTGGTCAGATGAAGTGCAGGCTGCCTGAAATCTAATGATTAAACAATCCATACGGAAAACCGGAATATGCCCCGCACCAACGCTGCCCAATCCCCCGAATACCACGCCATCCAGCAGGCCGCGCAGCCGCTGTTTTCGCTGCGAAACTGCACTGGACGGCAGCTGCTCACGTTTCCCACGCAACATACGCTGCACATCGACAGCTACGCCGGCGAAGCGGACGGGCGCAATTTGAGCGGCAGCCTGTGCCGGCTGTGCGATTCGGAAGGCGGCACGTTGGCGCAATGGCAGTCGCTGGACGATTCCGCCGCGTTTTACCAATACATCGCCCACCGCAACGGCAGGGATTATTTATTGTTCCGCCAGGATTTGTACGGATACAGCGTGCTGGACTTTGCCACGGGGAAAATCATGCAGTATCTGCCGCGCGCCGCGCTGGACGGCACGGAAACATTTATCTGGACGGAAGCGCATTACAATCCCGCCAACGATATGCTGGCGGTGGGCGGCTGTTATTGGGCTGCGCCTTATGCCCTGCTGCTGGCGGATTTCAGCAACCCAATGTCCGCACCGCCACGCATGACCGATGCGCTCTATGAATATATCCCGAATTTCTGGGACGATTATGACGGCGAAATCGATTTTTATGCGTGGCGCGGCACGGATTTGCTCTATACCGCCCCGCTGTTGGAAGAAAAAAACGCCGCGCCGAAAATTTTGACACAGGCGCAATATTTGGCTTGGCTGGAATAAGCGCAAAAAGCAGCCTGCACCCCGCCGCATTGGCCGATTAACGAGGAATGGAAACCATGTTGCCCGATTCATTTTTTTATTACCTGCTCTTTATCGGTTTTGCCGCCGGGCTGATGGACGCGGCGGTGGGCGGCGGCGGGCTGCTGCAAATCCCCGGCCTGTTCAACCTGCTGCCCGCTTCCACGCCCGTGGCTTCGGTCATGGGCATCAACAAATTCGCTTCCTGCTGCGGCACGCTGACCGCGACGGGGCAATATCTGCGCCGAATCCCCGTGCCGTGGAAAATGCTGCTGCCCGCCGCCGCTCTGGCGTTTGCCGCTTCGTATCTGGGCGCGAATGCCGTGGCGTATTTTCCCGTGCACTACATGAAACCGGCCATGTTGGTCATCATGGTGGCCATGTGCCTTTATACTTTTTTGAAAAAAGACTTGGGGCAGGCGGTACGCACCGAAAAACTGACGCGCCGCGAAACCTTATGGGGCTTACTCTTCGGTGCGCTCATCGGGTTTTACGACGGCATTTTCGGGCCGGGCACGGGCAGCCTGCTGGCCTTCGTGTTCGTCCGTTTTTACGGTTACGATTTCCTGACGGCGAACGCATCCGCCAAAGTCATCAATGCCACCACCAACCTTGCCGCGCTGACATTCTTCATCCCGCAAGGCCATGTTGTGTGGGCATGGGCGGTGCCGCTGGCGCTGGCGAATTTATGCGGCGGCGTGCTCGGCGCGCGCTTGGCGATACGCGGCGGAACCCGTTTCCTGCGTTACGGATTCATGCTGCTGTTGTGCCTGACCATCGGCAAATTCGCTTGGGATTTATGGCGCTGATACCGAAAAGCAGCCTGCACGCCGTTCGCCTTCGGCATGGCCTATCCGAACGTGCAAATTAAAATGCAGGCTGCTTTTGGGCGATTTAAACGTGCGCGGATTTCGGTTCGCGCATTTTTTGCGCCTTTGAAAAGCAGCCTGCACTTTACAAACCCAATAAACAGATAAAACGGCCATCATAAATATTTATAAAAATTATATATTTATGAAAGTAAGAGATTTTACACTAGACAACAAATGTTAATTTCTGAAATAATTATCAATGATAACCGTTTTTATTTATGTTTATTGGAGAGATTTTATGCACATCAAACAACCCAGTTTCGCATTGAGCATCATTGCTTTTTCATTGGCCAGCGCCATGGCACATGCAGAAAACGCGCCGCAGCCGCAGGAATCCCAAGAGTTGCAGCGCGTTTATGTGCGTGGCGATTCGACCACCCGCCGTGTCACCGCCCGTAAAATGGACGAAACGGCCAATACCAAACTGCGCGATGTGCTGAAACAGGAATCGTCCATCAGCTTCGGTGGCGGTAACGGCACGTCTTCGTTCCTGTATATCCGCGGCATGGGGCAAAACTCGATCGACGTGAAAGTGGACAATGCCTACACAGACAGCCAAATCCACTACCACCAAGGCCGCCATATGCTCGACCCGTCCATGGTGAAAATCGTCGCTGTGCAAAAAGGCGCGGGCAGCGCATCAGCCGGCATCGGGCAGACCAACGGCGCGATTATCGCCAAAACGCTGGATGCTGCCGATTTGCTGAAAAACAGCAGCAATCCGAATTTCGGTGCCAAAGTGAACGCCGGCTACACGACAAATGACGGCCACAACCTAGGCCTGTCGCTGTTCGGCAAAGCGGGCCAGTTTGATTATCTGTTGGCCGGCAGCTATACCAAAGACCATGCCTACAAAGGCGGCAGCGGCTACCACAATCGGTTGGATGGCGCAAGAACCGTGCCGTACAGCGCGTTGAACAAAGCCAGCTATCTGGCCAAAATCGGCGCGACTTTCGACGACCACCGCATCACATTGAGCCACTTGCACCAACAACATAAAGGCGACCGCTTGGTGCGCGAGGAATTCCTGCCGGAAGCCAGCAACCCACGTTTGACACTGGCGCGTCAAGCACCGGCAGCACGCAAAATGAGCGTGGACAACACCAATTTGGAATGGACGGGGAAAAATCTGGGCTTCGTCCAATCGGCCAATGCCAATGTGTACCGCTTGGTGCACAACCGCTGGTCTGCCGATGATTCAGGCAACGGCTATGCCGGCGGCACGCGCAACACGGGTCCGACCAACACCAAAATCATCACCACCGGCGCGAATATTAATTTGGACAGCCAGATTACCGACAATATTTTGTTGAAATACGGCCTGAACTACCGCCATCAGAAAATCCGTCCGAACCAACTGTTCCAACAATGGCGCGCGCCTATCGGTTATCAAACCAAACAGGATATCGGCATTTATACCGAAGCCATTGCCAATATCGGCGATAAAGTCACCTTGACTGGCGGCCTGCGCTACGACCATTTCCGCTTCAAAGCGATGGACGGCAAAACACGTGGCAGCGGCGCAGTGAATCCAAGCTTGAACGTGATTTACCAAGCCACACCGGAATTGAGCTTCCGCGCGCTGCATAACTATGCCACCCGCAGCCCGCGTATGCAGGACGCCATTATGTCGCACGGTGCACGGGGTATTGTGTCGATTGGCGACCACACCAAAGCCGAACGCGCGCGCAATACCGAAATCGGCTTCAACTTCGAGCGCAACGGATTTAACGTGGAAGGCAGCTATTTCTGGCAAAACATCAGCAACGCGCTGGGCACGAGCAACGGCCGCAACAACCACATCTGCCCAAGCACCGGCCCTTCCGCGAACTGCTATCAGGAAATCATCAACGCCGGCCGCATTAAAAACCGAGGCTACGAATTATCGGTGGGCTACCGTCAAGGCGGCTTCACCGCACGCTTGGGCGTGGCGCATGCGAAACCCCGTTTTTACGGCGACAACCTGAGCTCCAATCCCGAATACGCATCTGCCATCGGCCGCACATGGACGGCATCGCTCGCCTACCGCTTTGAGAACCCCAATCTCGAAATCGGCATCCAGCACCGCCAAGTGGAACGCGTGAAAGCGGCGGATAACTATTTCGTTATCAACGGCGGTATCGTGCCCACTCCGGCCACTGGCAAAGCAGGCTACGGCGTGACCGATGTTTCGCTCAACTGGAAACCGCTGCGTAACGACAAAATGAACGTGAACTTCGGCATCGACAATCTGACGAACAAGCTGTATTACCCCCACGCCCAACGCGGACAATTCCCAGGCGAAGGCCGCCAATACCGCTTCTCGATGAACTACACGTTCTAAACGAAGTGCAGGCTGCCTGAACACACACAGAAATTAGGAAATCGATATGCCGCCTAAAATATTCAAACTATCGCTCATCCCCCTTGCGCTATGCAGCCTGCATGCTCAGGCAGACGGCACAGCGCCTTCTTCCGAAGAACTGGAAACCGTTTACGTGACCGCCGAACGCAAATTGCAGCAGCAGCTTGGTGTGTCGCGCATCAACCGCGCGGATATTGAAAAACGCCCCGCCGCCAACGATTTGTCCGAGCTCATCCGCACCATGCCTGGCGTGAACCTGACCGGCAATGCCGCTACCGGCCAGCGCGGCAACAAGCGGCAAATCGACATCCGCGGCATGGGCCCCGAAAACACGCTGATTCTGATTGACGGCAAACCCGTTACCTCGCGCAATGCGGAGCGTATGGGCATGCGCGGCGAACGCAACACGCGCGGCGACAGCAACTGGGTGCCCGTGGAAGCGGTAGAAAGCATCAGCGTCATCCGCGGCCCGGCGGCGGCGCGTTACGGCTCGGGTGCGATGGGCGGCGTGGTCAATATCGTTACCAAAAAAATTACCAACGATTTCAGCGGTTCGGTGACCTATTACACCAATCAGCCGCAAGACAGCCGCGAAGGCGCAACGCAGCGCATCGGGTTTGTTTTGAGCGGCCCGATTGTGAAAGACAGGCTCTCGTTCCGCCTCTACGGCAACGTCAATAAAACCGAAGCCGATGCCAACGACATCAACGCCGATGTGGACGGCAGGGGTTTGGCCGCAGGCGTGGAAGGCGTGCGCAACCGCGACATTGCAGGCAGGCTGCACTGGAGCATTTCGCCCGAACACAGCTTAACATTGGACGGCAGTTTCAGCCGTCAGGGCAATATTTACAACGGCGACACGCTCAACAGCAACAACACCGGCATCACGTCGCAACTGCTGCGCAACGGCGTGGAAGAAACCTCGCGCCTGTACCGCCGTGCCTACTCGCTGACCTACAACGGCACCTTCGGCTGGGGTGAGAACAAAACCTGGCTCAGTTATGACGAAACCAAAAACAGCCGCTTCCCCGACAACATGGCGGGCGGCCCCGAAGGCAGCTATAGCAGCGACAAATTTACCGACAGCCGCCTGAAAAACACGCGCCTGAGCACCGAATTCCATATTCCGTTCAACGCGGCGGGCAGCCACGTCCTGACCGCAGGCGCGGAACTGGGACGCAGCTCTCTGGACGACCCCTACACCATGAGCTACACCGGGCGCGGCACGGGCAACCCGATACCCGGCCGCAGGACGGACGACAGCCACATGGCAGAAAACCGCTGGGCGGTCTTTGCCGAAGACCACTGGACGGCGCGGGAGCAGACCCACCTGATTCCCTTCCTGCGCTACGACCACAGCAGCATTTCCGGCGGCAACGTAAGTGGCGGTCTGAACTTCGAGCAGGGCATCGGCACGAACTGGCGCATCAAGGGCGGCATCGCGCGCGCCTACAAAGCCCCCAGCCTGTACCAGACGCACCCGAGCTACCTGATTGCCACGCGCGGCAAAGGCTGTCCGATTGTGGCTGGCTTCCCCACCACCGGCGCGTGCTATTATTTGGGCAACGCCAACCTGAAACCCGAAACCGCGCTCAACAAAGAGCTGGGTTTTGAATTTGCGAACAACGGCTGGTCGGCCAGCATGGCGTATTTCCACAACGCCTACCGCAACAAGCTCATCATCGGCCGCACGCTCATCGGCACCGTTGCGCCCAACACCAACGTCCTGCAATGGGAAAACAGCCCCACCGCCACCGTGTCCGGCTTCGAGGGCAACATCACCATTCCGCTGCACCGCACGCTGAAATGGAGCAACAATTTCACTTATATGCAGAAATCGGAAGACGCGGACGGCAACCCCCTGTCGCTGATTCCGAAATACACGCTCAACAGCACCCTGAACTGGACGCCGAACGAAAAATGGGATGCCAACCTGACCTTCACGCACTACGGCCGCACCAAGCCGCGCGGCGTGGTCATCGTCCGCCACGAACGGCCGGTTGAAGACGGGCTAGATTCCACCCAACTGGGCAGCTACGGCCTGTGGGGCATCAACGCGGGCTACAACTGGAACAGCCGCGTCAATGTGCGACTGGGCATCAGCAACCTGTTTGACAAGCAAATCTACCGCTCCGGCAGGGGTGCGAACGTTTACAACGAACACGGCCGCGCATTTTACGGCAGCCTGAAAGTCTCCTTCTGATAAAAATGCAGCCTGCACCCCTAATCCGAACCCTGTTCCTTGCCCTGCTGTTCGGCCTGCCCGCCTGCGCATCGGCCGACAACGCCGCCCCTGCCGCACCCGCGCCGCGCGGCAACCAGCCGCAGCAGGCCGATTTGTCCGCGCTGGACAAACCCGACAGCGGCTACCGCTTCATCACGCGCAGGCTGCTTTCCGAAGACGGCAGGCGGCGTTACCGCGTCTATATCGGCATACCGCAGCAGCCTGCACCCGAAGGCGGCTTCCCCGTGCTGTACGCCTTGGACGGCAATGCCGCCGCCGCGTTTTTGGACGACGCGGCCTTTGCCCGTTTGCGGAAAAATCCCGTCGTCCTCGTGCTGGTCGCGCCCGACAGCAGCCTGCGCATCGACCGCGCCCAACGCGCGTGGGACTACACCCCACCCGTGTCCGGCCAAACCTGCCTGCACGACCCGATTGACCCCGCGCTCTGCAACGGCGGCGCATTGGACTTTTTCAGGCTGCTCACCGGAAAAATCCGCCCGCTGGCCGCCGAAGCCGCGCCGATGATGGATACTCGGCGGCAAACGCTGTGGGGGCATTCCTACGGCGGGCTGTTCGTACTGTATGCCTTCCTGCACACGCCGCAGTCGTTTAACCGCTATGTCGCCGCCGACCCGTCCCTGTGGCTGCGCGGCGGCAGCGGCCTGCCCGATGCGGACGGATTGGATGCCCGACTCGGACACGGCGCGCGGAAAATCTGGCTGCACAAAAGCGGCGGCGCGCTGCCCAGCGCATTGCAGGGCAAAATGCTGCCGCCCGACCCCGAACGCCTGCGCCGCCTTGCCGCCCGCTTGGACGCGCTGCCCAATGTGTCTGCCGTTTACGAAGAATACCCCGCCGAAACGCACGGCAGCATCATGAAACTATCGTTTCAGACAGCCCTCGCGCTGGCCGCCGAACCGTAAACCCTTATCCCTTCAACTTTAATCAAGAAAGAAAATCTCATGACAAAAACCAAACTCCCCGTCCTGCTGATTCTGGCCGCGCTCACCGCCTGCAACCCGAACGGCGAACAAGCAAAGCAGCCTGCACCTGCATCCGGCGCATCCGCCTCCACAGAAAAACCCCAAGCCGACCAAACGCCGCTAAAACCGCACACCGACATCCAAGGCGAAGTGGTTAAAGTGCAGACCGCGCGCGGCGAGTTTCCCGTGCCTAAAAATCCCGAACGCGTGGCCGTGTACGACTTCGGCGCGCTGGACACCCTCACCGCATTGGGCGTGAACGTGGGCGCGACGGTGGACACAACCAATCTGGACTACCTGAAACCCGCCGTGGAAAAGGCGCAGCACGTCGGCACGCTGTTCGAGCCGAACTACGAAGCGCTCAACGCCTTCAAACCGCAGCTCATCATCACCGGCAGCCGTGCCAACAAAGCCATCCACCAGCTCAACGAAATCGCCCCCACGGTTGAAATGACGGCGGACACCAAAAACCTGATTGCCAGCGCGAAAGAGCGCATCGACGCCTACGCGCAAATCTTCGGCAAACAGGCCGAGGCCGACAAGCTGAAAGCCGACATCGACGCCGCACTGGCCGCCGCCAAAACCGCCGCACAGGGCAAAGGCACCGGCCTGGTGATTATCGTGAACGCAGGCAAACTCTCCGCCCAAAGCCCCACTTCGCGGCTGGGCGGCTGGATTCACCAAGGCATCGGCATCACGCCCGTGGACACGCAGATGAAGGAAGGTTCGCACGGCATGCCCGTATCGTTCGAATACCTGAAAGAGAAAAACCCCGACTGGCTGTTCGTGCTTGACCGCAGCGCGGCCATCGGCGAAGAAGGCCAGGCCGCCAAAGACGTGCTGAACAACCCGCTGGTGGCCGAAACCACCGCGTGGAAAAAAGGACAGGTGGTGTATCTGGACAGCGGCACTTATCTGGCCGCCGGCGGCGCACGCCAGTTGCAAACCGCGTTGAAACAGGTGGCGGAAGCGCTGGCCAAAGCGAAATAACAGGCTGAAAACAAAGTGCAGGCTGCTTTTGATTGCGCGTTCAGGCAGCCTGCAAGACTGTTTTGAAGCCGTCCGCACCAGCTATTCCATCCGCCATCCATTGCCGATTCTGTTTCACCCGAACGGAGCACCGCCATGTCCGAGAAAAACACCAAACTGACCGCCTATGCCGCCATCGCCGCCATTTGGCTGGTGTGGCTGGCGGATTTGGCCATTGACATCCGCACCATGTTCGACGACGGCTTCTGGCAGAATATGGCGCATCTCGCACCGTGGCGTGTGGAAGCGGCCACGTTTGCCCTGTTCCTTTTCCCGTTGGTGTCGGGCGGCGTGTATGTGCTGAACCGCAGTTTGCGCCAGCCTTGGCTGTGCCTGATGCTGGTGTTTTTGTTCAGCACCGTGTGTATTTATATGCACAGCAGTTATTTCTTTTTCGCCCGCGCCGCCGCGTATCACGCCTCGTTATCGGGTGCGGAACGGGAAGCCGTGGGCGTTTTGCTGGCGCAATACCAGTCGTTTAAAAACATTTTCGGCGCGCTGTTTCTGGCGGGCGTGCTGGCGGTCAGCCTGTGGCTGTTTGTTGTGGTGGCGGCGGGAAAAACCGTGTTCCCGCGCGCCTTTGCCCTGCTCGGCCCGCTGACGGGCGTGCTGTTGGGCAGAATCATCAAGGCCGTTTCCCCGTCTGCCGCCGCGCTGTACCCCGTGCTGATTCCGTCTTTTTGGATGGCTTTGCTGTTTACCGTTTACCTGCTGTATGTGCTGCGGCACGGATATGCGGGTTCGCCACCTCCGCAATGATGCCGCGCCTGAAAACGGGGTTTCTGCGAAGCCGAATTTGAGGGCTCTGCAAAAAGCGGCAAAAGTGCAGGCTGCCTGACAGCACAAAAAGCAGCTTGCACCCAAGCCGTTTCCAGCTTATTGCCCTTTCATCCATAAACCGAAACCCATACCAATAAAACCGCAGAAACCGAACCCATGCCTTTCCCAACCCACCGACAGCTCAAAAAACGCCACAAAAAAGCCTATCAGGCTTTTGATTCCGGCAACCTGAAAACGGCTACCGAACTGTTTGCCAAACTCGCCAAAGCCTGCCCCGAATACGGCGCATACCACTATATGCTCGGGCTTGCCGCCAAATACCGCAGGGATTGGGCAACATCGCTCCGAGCCAACCAACGTGCCATCGAATGTTCCGCCGAATTTGACGAAGCCGCCCATTGGAACGCCGCCATTGCCGCCACCGCCCTGCACGACTGGCCCGCCGCCCGCCGCTTATGGGCAGCCTGCGGCATCGAAATACCCGAAGGCGAAGGCGAAATCTGCGCCAATTTCGGCACGGCCGTGCTGCGGCTCAACGCATGGGAAGACGGCGAATGCGTGTACGCGCGGCGGATAGACCCCTGCCGCGCCCGAATTACCAACGTCCCCCTGCCCGAAAGCGGCTACCGTTTTGGCGACATCGTCCTACACGACGGCGCACCCACCGGCACGCGTCCGGACGGGCGCGGCGGCGAAGTGTCCGTCTTCAACGCGCTGGAACGCTGGCAGCAGTCACCGCACGATACCTACGCCGTATTCGTCCGCTGCCCCGACGAGGCCGACTCCGCCGCACTGTCCGAACTGTCGTTGGATACCGACACCTTCGCCGAAGACTGGACGCGCAGCATCCGCTTCATCTGCCTGCGTTGCAGTTACGGCAATACGCCGCACGAACACGAATACAGCCCCGCCGCGCCCGAATCGTGGCAGCCCGAACGCAGCTTCGGCATTGCTGCACGAAATTTGGCCGATGTGCAGGCCTTGCTGAACCGCTGGGCGGCGCAGGGGCGCGGGCGGGAAATCTTGGAAGTTGCGCCACAGAATTATCCGCTGCCGCCCCTGCCCGAAAACTGCGTGTACTGGGAAACCTATGACGGATAACCCAATATTTTCAGGCAGCCCGAGCGCAAAAAGCAGCCTGCACCCCCGACAACCCACCCACAAACACACCGACCCATGACCGCCAAACCCCTCACCCTGATAACCGTCTTCCTCACCCTCGTCCTGTTTGCCGCCAGCCTGTCCATCGGCGTGGCGGATTTTTCGTGGACACAGCTTTTTTCAGGCAGCCTGAACGGCAGCACCCAAGTCATGATCACCAGCCGCCTGCCGCGCACGTTTGCCATTGTGCTCACTGGCGCGTCCATGGGCGTTGCCGGCATGATGATGCAGATTCTGCTGAAAAACCGCTTTGTCGAACCTTCCATGGTGGGCGCAAGCCAGAGCGCCACCTTGGGGCTGCTGCTGATGGCTCTGCTGCTGCCCGCCGCGCCCCTGCTGGCGAAAATGTCCGTGGCCGCCGTGGCCGCGCTGCTGGGCATGCTGCTGTTTATGACGCTCGTCCGCAGGCTGCCGCCCACCGCGCAGCTGCTCGTGCCGCTGGTCGGTATTATTTACGGTGGCGTGATTGAAGCTGTCTATACCTTCATCGCCTACGAAGCCGACATGATGCAGCTCATCAGCTTCTGGCAGAGCGGCGATTTTTCCGGCGTGCTCTTGGGGCGTTACGAACTGTTGTGGCTCACCGGCATACTGGCTGCCGCCGCCTACGCCATTGCCGACCAGCTCACGATTGTGGGGCTGGGCGAATCGGCGGCGGTGAACTTGGGCATCAACCCCCGCACCGTGCTGTGGGCGGGGCTGGTGATGGTGGCGCTGATTACCTCGCTGGTGCTGGTTACCGTGGGCAACATCCCGTTCATCGGACTGGTGGTGCCCAACATCGTGAGCCTGCTTTTGGGCGACAAACTCCGTGCCGGCCTGCCCGCCGTGGCACTGCTGGGCGCGGCTTTGGTGCTGCTGTGCGACATCGTCGGCCGCGTGATTGTGTTCCCGTTTGAAATCCCCGTATCCACCGTGTTCGGCGTGTTGGGGACGGTGCTGTTTTTGGGGCTGCTGATGCGGCAGCCTGCACGATAAGAACAGAGTGCAGGCTGCTTTTCAGGCAGTCCGACAAGTTTTCTTCCATTTGAATAGTGGACGGATGACCGCTGCTACGAAAGCAGCCTGCACCTTTTCAGGCAGCCCGTTATCCCCCAAGGAGACCCGATGAACCACCAAACCATTATGCAGAACGCCGAAGCGCGCCGTTCCGTGTACGCGCTCGACCACAACCTGCCCCTGCCGCCCGAAGAAATCGCCGCCATCGTCCGCCACGCGCTGAGATACAGCCCCTCGCCGTTCAATTCCCACTCCGTCCGCCTGCTCGTCCTGTTCGGTGCGGAACACGAAAAACTGTGGGACATCGCCGCCGACGTGCTGCAAGACGCCGCGCCGCCCGAAATTTTCGCCCAACAGACCGCGCCCAAACTTACCGCCTTCCGAGCCGCCGCAGGCAGCATCCTGTTCTACCAGGACACGGACGTGGTTTCAGCCTTGCAGCAGCGCATGCCGCTTTACGCCGACACCTTCCCCGTGTCCGCCGACAAAGAATTCGCCATGATGCAGTACGCGATTTGGACAACCTTCGCCGCCGCCGGAATCGGCGCGAACATCCAGCATTACAACCCGCTGATTGACGAAGCCGTCGCCCGAACGTGGCAGGTTCCCGCCCACTGGCGGCTGCGCAGCCAAATGGTGTTCGGCGGCATTGCCGTACCCGCCGCCGAACGCGAATACGCCCCCACCGAGCCGCGCCTGCGGATTTGCGGGCTGTGAGATTTCACTGAATTAAACAGCGGCTCGGTCTGCCTAAAAGCGGGATTTTTGAAAAAACGGTTTTTATGAGGTAAAAACGAGATTCCGGCGTAGCCGAAACGTAGTTTCTGAAAAGCAGCCTGCACCATACCAGAATCTCACAGCGGAGATCAGTCAGCAAACTGTAACCGGATATTCCACAAAGACCGTTAGATGATGCTAACGATGGCTGGGGCTGTTGTCCCATTCCCTAAAAAGACAGCCTGAAACCATAAACCCTTCTCGCAATCAGATAGAACTGGCATACATATCCGCCCAAGCAACCAAAATAATCAGGAAAACCCAATGACCTTCGCATATTTCAGCATACTCATCTTCGCCCTAATCAACAGTCTGTGTTCCCTCTTGGCCAAGAAATCCGCCCGCCTGCTTGATGCCGAAGCCAACCGCGAACCCCGCCGCCACAGATCGCAGGCATCGGGCAAAGCAGCACGGCTTTTTGCCGCAGAACAGAACGGCTACGAAATGCTGCCGCTTTATGCCGCCGCCGTCATTATCGCCCACGTCACAGGCGAAGCAGCACAAAGCACCATCAATATCCTGTCCGCCCTGTTCCTGCTGCTGCGTACCGCCTATATTTGGGCATATGCACAGGATAAGGCCACCTTGCGCTCCAATATCTGGTACGGCTGCCTGATGTGTATCATTGCGCTGTTTATCGCCGCTTGGTAAATTTGCTCGAATTCTCATACTTCCAACCTTGGCGATGGCGAAATACTGCAAACCATTGTGAATTGCCACCCCAATAGAACAGAGTAGTTAGCAGGATTTTCCGTCTATCTCTCCCTCAAAGGCAGTCTGAAACCACAGCCGCCACAAACCCGAACCCAAACAACCCCATGACCCAAGACCGCAAAACCCTCTTCGCCCTCACCGCCCTGCTCCTACTCTCCTGCGCCCTGTTCCTCACCTGGAACGCGCCGCAGGGCGAATGGGGCTACATCCTCCCCCTGCGCGGCGCGAAACTGGCCGCCCTGCTGCTCGTCGCCTATTCCGTGGGCGTGTCCACCCTGCTGTTCCAAACGCTCACCAACAACCCCATCCTCACCCCGTCCGTGCTCGGCTTCGACGCGCTCTACGTCTTCCTGCAAACCCTGCTCGTGTTCGCGCTCGGCAGCACGGGCTACACCCAGCTCCCGCTATACGGCAAATTCACGCTGGAACTGGCCGCCATGCTCGGCGGCTCGCTGCTGCTGTTCAGCCTGCTGCTGCGGCAGGGCGGGCGCGATTTGGCGCGCATGATTCTCATCGGCGTGATATTCGGCGTGCTCTTCCGCAGCCTGTCCTCCCTGTTGCAGCGCATGATCGACCCCGAAGAATACGCCGTCGCCCAAACCGCTATGTTCGCCAGCTTCAACACCGTCAATACCAAGCTGCTCGGCTTCGGCGGCGCAATTGCCCTCGCCAGCGTGCCCGTGCTGTGGCGCGAACGGCACCGACTGGACGTACACCTACTCGGGCGCGACCAAGTCACCAACCTCGGCATCAGCTACCCGCGCCACACGCTGTGGATTTTGGCGTGGATTGCGCTTTTGGTCGCCACCGCCACCGCCACGGTCGGCATCGTCAGCTTTTTCGGGCTGCTCGTCTGCGCGCTGGCGAACCACTTTTCAGGCAGCCTGCACCATGCCGTGCGCCTGCCGATGGTGTTCCTCGTTTCTGCCGTCATGCTGATTGGCGGGCAGGCCGTTTTCGAGCACCTGCTGGGCATGAAGGCCGTGCTGAGCGTAGTGGTGGAATTTGCCGGCGGGCTGGTGTTTTTGTGGCTGGTGCTGAAAAAGCGGGCGGTTTGACGGCAACAGACGGGCTGCTGCCTGAAAAAGCAGCCTGCACCCCCGAAAAGCCAAACGACAGCCGCATCCGAAGAACAAATGGAAAGATGAACATCCGAACCAAAACCAAACAACACCGCCGCCGCATTTACGCCCTGCCGCGCGTCCGCGCCCGCAGCCTCAATCCCCGCTGCGCCGCACACATGGAAGACAGCGGGCGCTGGCTGCACGCCTTCGCCATTTGGCGCAAACTTGCCGGGCAGGGCGATGCTGCCGCCGAAATTCAGGCTGCCTATTTTTACGGCCTGCCCAAGCGCAAAGGGAAAGGCATCCCCTACCACACGGGCAGCCTGGGCGGACGGTACGCTGCCGAATTGGAAGCAGCCTGCATCCGCCGCGCCGCCGAGGCAGGCAACCCGCAAGGGCAGTTCCTGCTCGCCGCGGATTACCGCTACGGCAACGGAGACACATCGCCGAATACCGCGCAGGCTCTTGCCCTGTACCGCCAGTCCGCCGTGCAGGGATACGGCTTGGCCGCGCTTGCCCTTGCCGAATGGTATGCGCTCGGCGGAGACGTCCCCAAAAACACGGAATTGGCACGGCACTACGCCGCCCTCGCCCGAAAATACCTGCCCGACAATCCCGAAGCCGACAGGCTTTTCCGCACGCTTGCGGAAACGGACGGGGCAGCCTGAAAAAGCAGCCTGCACCCCGAAAATCCCGCCAAAACAGGAATCCCCATGTGTTTCACCGTCCTCCTTGCCACCGACAGCCCGACCGACCTTTCCCTTCACGACGGCCAAGGCGTGCTGTTCCGGCCGGCCGAACCCAATGAAGCCCGCGCCGCCAATCTGCCCTACCCGTATGTGTACGACGTGGCGGGCGACAAGGAAGGCTGCGCCTGTTGCTTCGACTTTTACGGCGACCCTTATGACGGCAGCCACCCGTTTTGGGACAACGGCGGTTTTAGGCAGCCTGAAAAAAGCGGGGAAAAAGCCGCACAAGAACAGCGCGAAACACTATACCTGCTGGACGTTGTCCGCCGCCTCGTCCGAAACGGCGCCAAAGTGCAGGTTGCCTGCGTATGGAGCGGCAACTGGCCGCAACTGCGCGAACCCGCCATAGAAGTCGCCCTGCACGCGCTGAATCCGCACGCCTTCGCCCTGTTTGAAAACGTACGCTTCGAATTTGCCACATAAGCAGCCTGCACCCTAAAAAACCAAGAAAGCACAATATGATACAAATCCAAAACATTTCCCACCAAATCAACGGCCACCCCATACTCAACAACATCACGCTCGACATCCCCCAAAACGGCATCACCGCCCTTATCGGCGCGAACGGCGCGGGCAAATCCACCCTGCTCTCGCTGATGGCGCGGCTGCAACCCGCCCAGTCCGGCAGCATTGCCTACAACGGCCGCGACCTGGCCGCCACCCCCACCGCCGAAGCCGCCAAAATCCTCTCCATCCTCACGCAGGAAAACAGCATCCACAGCCGCATCTCCGTGCGCGACTTGCTCATGTTCGGCCGCTACCCCTACCACCAGGGCCGCCCGAAAGACGAAGACAAAGCCATTGTGGAACAGGCCGTCGTCCAATTCCAGCTCGAACCCATCGCCCACCGCTACCTCACCGAGCTTTCCGGCGGGCAACGCCAGCGCGCCCTGATTGCCATGGTGTTCTGCCAGTCCACCGAATACGTGCTGCTGGACGAGCCGCTCAACAATCTGGACATGTATTACGCGCGCCAGCTCATGCAGCTCTTGCGCGAACTGACGCACCGCCACAACCGCACCACCGTGGTCGTGCTGCACGACATCAACATGGCCGCCGCCTATGCCGACCACGTCGTCGCCATGCAGCGCGGCGAAGTGAAGTTTGCCGGCAGCCCAGACGAAGTCTTCACGGCGGAAAATATCAAAACGCTGTTCGATATGGACGTGGACGTGCTGGATTACAAAGGGAAAAAGCTGATCGTGCATCATTTTTAAGCGCGATAAGGCAGCCTGCACACCGCCTGCTGCCTGACGTGCCCGCTGTTTTGCGTTATGATACGCACGTTTCCCCGAACCCTATCCTGAAAGGACACCCCATGCAGTTTTCCACCGCCACCGCCACCGCCGCGCACGCCGAAGCCGCGCAATTATTTGTCTGCACCGAAGCCGCACAACTGAAAGACAAAACCGCCAAGCTGCTGTTCCAATCTTTGGAAGACGGCCAATCGTTTGCCGCCGCCGCATTGCCCGTTGCAGGCAGCCTGCAGCATATCGCACTCTTGCGCTTGGACGATTTGTCTGTGGAAACGCTGCAAAAAGCAGCAAAAGAAGCCGCGGTGTGGGCGCAGAAGCAGCCTGCATTGTCCGTTGATTTAAATCCGTTTTGCGCCGAAAACGCACCGCGCGTGGCCGCCGCCTTGGCCGCTGCTTTGGGCGAGGCGGTGTACCGTTTCGACCGCTTCAAATCCGAAGCAAAACCTGCCAAGTTGGTGCAGGCTGCCTTTGTCCATGCAGAACACAGCGGCAGCGTGCAGGCTGCCTTAAACCGCGCCGAAGCCTTGTTATACGGCGTGAACCTGTGCAAAGATTTGGCCAACACCGGCTCCAACGTCTGCACGCCGACCTATCTGGCCGAAACCGCCGCCAAAGAAGCGCGGCAACTAGGCGCCACCGCAAAAATCTTGGGCGGCGACTACATCCGTGAAAACATGCCCTCTTTCTGGGGCGTGGCCAAAGGCAGCAAGGAAGAACCCAAACTGTTGGAACTCCAATATTTCGGCGCGGCGGACAAATCGGCCGACCCCATCGTACTGGTGGGCAAAGGGCTCACGTTCGACAGCGGCGGCATTTCACTGAAACCCGGCGAAGCCATGGACGAGATGAAATACGACATGTGCGGCGCGGCCACCGTCATCGGCACGTTTATCGCCGCCATGAAAGCCAAGCTGCCGATTAACCTGGCCGTGGTGGTGGCCACTTGCGAAAACATGCCTGATGCGGGCGCGGCCAAACCCGGCGACGTGGTGCGCGCCATGAACGGCACCACCATCGAAAACCTGAACACCGATGCCGAAGGCCGCCTGGTGCTGTGCGACGCACTGACCTATGTGGAACAAAACTTCAAGCCCAAAGCCGTGATTGACGTGGCCACACTCACCGGTGCATGTATTATTGCGTTGGGACACCTGACCAGCGGCCTGATGGGCAACGACCAGGATTTGGTGAACGCACTGCTCGCCGCCTCGCGCGAAAGTAACGACAAAGCATGGCAGCTGCCGCTGTTCCCCGAATACAAAGAACAGCTCAAATCCAATTTCGCCGACCTGCAAAACATCGGCGGCCGCCCCGCCGGCACGATTACCGCCGGCACCTTCCTTGCCCACTTCGCGCAAAACTACAAATGGGCGCATTTGGACATTGCAGGCACCGCATGGAAATCCGGCAAAGACAAAGGTGCCACCGGCCGTCCGATTCCGCTGCTGCTGCAATATTTGGCCAACCAAGCGGCATAATGCAATGCGCAAAAAGCAGCCTGCACTTCGTTTTTCAAAGTGCAGGCTGCTTTTTTGGCGCGGCGGCCAAAGAGTGGGTATGGCGGCGATACGCCATGCAAACCGTCCGCTTACGCTTCATTCCGCCACGGGCGGCTCAATGGCTCACGGCAGGATATAGCCCGGTTTTTTGCGGCGGAACGTCTGCAAATCCATACCGAAATTCTGTACCCAGTAATTCGGGTTGTCGCGCGCGTGGCTGAGCGCGGATGCCATGCCGACTTCGGTAATTTCCGGATTCATCAGGTTTTTGCAATGCCCGGGGCTGTTCATCCAGGTTTCCATTGCCAACGCCGCGTCCGATTCGCCCCGATAGCCGACAAAAATGTTTTCCCAGCCGCCCCAGCCTGTGTATCCGGCCGCCTTCACCCTTTCGGCCGGCGTTTTCCCGTCCAAACCATTGTGGCTGAAATAATGTTTTTCCGCCATATCGGCCGCATGATTTTGCGCCGACCGCGCCAACTTGGCATTCCAATGCAGCGGTGGCACGGCGGGCATATATTCGTCGCCACAATAGTGCTCTTGTGCGCGCGCATCGTTAATCAAGACCAGCATATCGCGCTCTTCTTCCGTCAGCCCGTCCTTCCTACCGGCGGACGCGCACGCGCACACGCCCAACAGGAATGCTGCCAGCAGGCAGGGCAATTTTTCTTTTATTTTCATGGTGGTGATTTCCAAATTGTTGCTTTATCCGGATTCCGCCTCCCAAAGCAGCCTGCACTTCGGATAAAGCGGCGGGTGGGCGGTTTTTTGTGGTATATTTCATGCAGGCCGCCCGTTTCCCTTATCCATTCTTCATATTAACCGCCTTTAATTTTACCCTTCTTAACAAAATTAGCCAATACGCCATGACCCCGATTCAAGCCGTTTCCCGTTTGCCCAAAGCCGAACTTCACCTGCACATTGAAGGCACTTTCGAGCCGGAACTGATGTTTCAAATCGCGCAACGCAATCATATTGCCATTCCTTATCAAAGCGTGGAAGAAGTGCGCGCCGCCTACCAATTTCACAACCTGCAATCGTTTCTGGATATTTATTATGAGGGCGCGGCGGTGTTGCGGCACGAGCAGGATTTTTTCGACCTGACGTATGCCTATCTGCAAAAATGCCGCGAAGACAACGTGGTGCACAGCGAAATTTTCTTCGACCCGCAAACCCACACGGCGCGCGGTGTGGCGTTTGACACGGTGATAGGCGGTATTCGGCGTGCCTGCGACACGGCGCGGCAGAAATGGGGCATGAGCACCGCGCTGATTATGTGTTTCCTGCGCCATTTGTCGGAAGAGGAAGCCTTTGCCACGCTGGCGCAGGCACTGCCGTTCCGCGAGCATATTATCGGCGTGGGGCTGGATTCCAGCGAAGTGGGCAATCCGCCGTCCAAATTTGCGCGCGTGTTTGCCGAAGCGCGGAAACACGGTTTTTTGACTGTGGCCCATGCCGGCGAAGAAGGTTCGCCCGATTATGTGCATGAAGCACTTGATTTGCTGCATGTTTCGCGCATCGACCACGGTGTGCGCGCCGAAGAAGACGAAGCACTGATGCAGCGGATTATTGCCGAGCAAATGCCGCTCACCGTGTGCCCGTTGAGCAATTTGAAGCTGAAAGTGGTGGACGATTTGGCGCAGCACAACCTGCACCGCCTGCTGCAACGCGGCGTGTTGGTTACCATCAATTCGGACGACCCGGCCTATTTCGGTGGCTATGTGAACGACAACTTCACCGCCTTGCAGCAAACGTTCGGTTTAAGCACGGCGGAAATCGCGCAGCTGTGCAAAAACAGTTTCCAGGCCGCGTTTTTGGACAGCGCAATCCGACAAAAATGGTGCGAACGCATTGACACAATAATGGCGGAATAAATTTGCATATACCAAAAGCAGCCTGCACTCTAAAAAACAACGTGCAGGCTGCTTTTTAACAATATTCATCCCCCACAGAAAGGCAATCGGCGTGCTATAATCGCCGCTTTTTTGGCATAGTGAAATATGTTGTTACCCCGTTTTCAAGCATCGGCCAACCGGGTGGTATTCCTGCAGGCTGCTTTGTTCGCCTTCGTGCTCAATCTTCCGATTATCCTGAAAGTCTTCCAGCTCTATCAGCCCATCGGCACCTTTCACGATTATTTTATCTATACCGTACCGCTGTTTCTGCTGTGCGCCTGCAACCTGCTGTTTCATTTGCTGATGCTGCCGCTGGCGCACAAAATCCTGATGCCGGTTGTCCTGCTCATCGGCGTGGCCATCAGCTATAACAGCCTGTTTTTTGACGTGTATTTCAACCGCGATATGCTGGACAACGTGTTGCAGACCACGCCGGCCGAAACCATGCGCATGTTCAGCCCGTCGTACATTGTCTGGCTGTTTTTTCTCGGCATCGTGCCGGTATTTCTGTATCTTCGCACCAAAATCGTGTACCGCACATGGTGGAAAGAACTGCTGTCCCGCCTTGCCTCCATGCTGGTTTCCGGGCTGGTGATTTTGTTGATTGCCGCGCTGTTTTATCAGGATTACGCTTCGTTTTTCCGCAATCACAACAGCCTGAAACACATGATTCTGCCCAGCAACGCGATTGGCGCGGTGGCCAGCAAAATTAAACAGATACGCCGTGAAAACATGCCGTATCTGGCGTTGGGGCAAGGCGCGCAGTTGGCGCATTCCGCTTCCGAACCGAACGTGACCATTTTGGTGGTGGGCGAAACCACACGCGCGAAAAACTGGGGCTTGAACGGCTACGCGCACCAAACCACGCCCAAGCTGGCCGAAAGGATGGCCAAAGGCGATGCCTTGGTGAATTTCCCGAACGTGCAAAGTTGCGGCACGGCCACAGCGCTTTCCGTGCCCTGCATGTTCTCCAGCCTGACGCGCGAAACGTATGACGAAGTCCGCGCCAAACGGCAGGATAACCTGTTGGACATCCTGCAAACCGCCGGGGCGGACATTCACTGGCTGGAAAACAACAGCGACTGCAAAGGCGTGTGCCAGAATATTAGCAGCGTGGCGGATATGGTGAAGCTGAACCTGCCCGAATACTGCACCGATGGCGAGTGTTTAGACAACATCATGCTACCCGAATTGGACAAGTTGTTGCAAAACATCAAGAAAGACACGGTGATTGTGCTGCACACCATCGGCAACCACGGCCCGACCTATTTTGAGCGCTATACCGACAAAGAACGCCGCTTCACGCCGACATGCGACACAAAAGAAATCAACCGTTGCAGCAACGAACAGTTGGTCAATACTTATGACAACGGCGTTGTGTATGTCGACCAGTTCCTCGACCAGCTCATTGCACGGCTGGAGCAACACCCGGAATGGCGCAGCTCGCTGCTGTATATGTCCGACCACGGCGAAAGCTTGGGCGAAAACGGTATTTACCTACACGGAACGCCGTATGCCATTGCGCCGAAAGAGCAAACATCCATCCCGATGATAATGTGGTTCTCGCCTGCATGGCTGAAACATTCGTCGCTGGATATGGCCTGTGTCCGCAAAAATGCAGGGCAGCCCTATTCGCAAGACAATTTCTTCCACACGGCATTAAGTTTGGCCGATGTGCGCCACGACAGCGTGAAGCCTTATCAGGCGCAGTTGGACGTTTTGGCAGCGTGCCGAACACCCAATTCATCGCCTAAATCTAAATAAAATGCAGGCTGCTTTTGGGCGATTTAAACGTGCGCGAATTTCGGTTCGCGCATTTTTTGCACTTCGGATTTCTGTATAGGGTCAGATATACCGCCTATAAAATATGAAATATCTGAAGATAGAATACTTAAAGAATCACTTATTTTGCACAGAAAGAACCGATTGGCTTGAATACGGCATTCGCAACCGGCAGGAAGTCGCCCAAGCAGAACAGAAACTGGCTCAGGCACGGTATAAATTCATGCTGGCTTATTTGCGCTTGGTGAAAGAGAGCGGATTGGGTTTGGAAACGGTATTTGCGAAATAAAGCAGACTGAAACGGTTATGTAATCCTCAAAGAGCAGCCTGCACCCCGTTTCGAAAATGTAGGCTGCTTTGGGATTGGTCCGATACTTTCACATTCTCATTGCCTTTAAATAAAGCACAGTTAAAAACACATTTAAATTAAATACAAATTCAAATGTAAATTCATGTGGACACGATGACAAAGTTCCCCATGAACTGCCTTATCCCACCTCCTTCATTACTCCTCCTGTTCATCATTCCCGACCGCCCATTGTGGAAACCGATCCGCGCTTTAGTGACTACCGTAGCAACAACAGCATTCATGCCGGCGGTAAAACCCACTGCAGGCTTACGATGCGGGGCGGTCGCGCAGTTGGGCAATAGTGCAAACTTAGGCATTAGTGTTGGCGGCAATATTGGCAAAGCTGTGGCGATGACGAAAGCCACACCCACCGGCATACCCATATTGGCGACAAGGGCAGCCAAACCGTCATTCGAAGTGGCGACACCTCACTCGGAGGTGCGCAAGTGATCGGCAAAGGCATCCGGGCGGACGCGGACAGCCGAAACCTCAACATAGAACGTGTGTAAAACACCGCCGCCTACCATGGCAAATAGCAAAACGGCAGCCTGCAGATAACCGCAGGCTACGGCGCAAGTATCAACGGTAATTACAGCCAAAGCAACATCAGGGCCGAGCACGAAGCCGTTACCGAACAAAGCGGCATCTATGCCGGCGCACATACAGACCTTAAAAGCGGCCTTATCACCAGTACGCCAAGTGTAGAAGACAACTGCAAAAACCGATTCAGTACCGACATGCTCACATTCAGAGACCTGCATAACCATAGCGCCTATCAAGGCGAAATCCTGGGGGTGGATACCGAGATTGCCGTCAGCGGCAGGACATTAGGACAAGAATCCCTCAATGCCCGGGCAGCCGAAACCCAAGCCAAAGCGTATACGGAAACGGCAACAGACACCGCTGCCTATTCAGGCAGCCAATACCGAAATCAATCAACATCTGGACGGTTTAAAAAAACAACTGGAAAAAGGTGAAATCAGCCAAACGGAATACGATAGCCAAGTTGCCAACTGGCAGCGCGGACAAGTGCTACTCAACAGCATAGCCGCAGAATTAATCACACCGACACAAAGCGCGGCAGGTATTGCAGCGGCAACTGCTTCGCCCATGATCTCCTATAAGATTGGGCAATACTTCAAAAGTAAAAATACCGAAGGCTCATCTGCCCATATCTTTAGCTCATGCGGTATTGAGTGCAGCGGTTGCAGCGGCAGGAGACAATAATGCCCTAGCAGTAACCATTAGCGCAGGCGGTGCGGAAGCAGCTGTGCCAGTAATCAACACCTGGCTGTATGGAGAAATAGACCGTAGCGCATTGACGGCAGAACAGAAAGAAACCGTAAGCGCAATAACAAACCTTCTTGGAACAGCAACGGGTGCGGCGATTAACAATAGCAGCACGAATGCCACACAAGGCAGCCTGAATGCACAGTAATGCTGTGGAGAATAATTATCTGACATCAAAACAACTGATTGAAATTGATGAGGTACATCATGAATGTGGTGATGAAATTTGCAAACAACACATTCTATGATTTTGCAGCAGTTTTGTCATTGCGCAATGACAAAATGGTAGCAAAATAGTGACAAAATGTGTGTGTAACTACAGGTGGCGGGGCAAGTGATTGAATTGCAGCGCATCGGCAAGTTTAGCGGCAGATATTTGGTCAAACAGGCGCGGCACGATTACAGCCAATCGCGCGGCTACATTACCGATTTGGAAATCAAAATGGTTGAATACATTGCGGAAGAAAGTGAAAACGATGCGCTCCCAGCCCACCCATAATTTTGCTGCCACCTTGCAGTTTGGCACCGTCGCCGCTGTGGACGCGGCAAAGCACAGCCTGCGCGTTACCCTGCCCGCGCTGGAAAACCTGCAAACCGACTGGCTGCCGATGATTACCCCCGCCGCGCTGGGCAACCAGTTTTACCGCCTGCCCGATGTCGGCACGCTGGTGGTGTGCCTGCTGGACGCGCAGGGCGAAAGCGGCGCAGTGCTGGGCGCAATCTACAACGACGCCGACCCCGCGCCCGCCAGCAATGCTGATTTGCACGTTTTGCAGTACAGCAACGGCACGCGCATTGAGCACGACCGCAGCACGGGCAATGTGCTGGTTAAAACCAGTGGCAAAGTGTTGGTGCAGGCGGGCGAGGTTACCATTGACGCGCCCAATACCACGACCACAGGCAATTTGCTGGTGCAGGGCAGTTTGACCTACCAAGGCGGTATGACAGGCAGCGGCGGTGCGGGCGCTGCGGCGGTGATTAACGGCAGCCTGAAAACTACGGGCAGCATTGATGCGGGTGGGGAGATTACGGGGGCGAAGGTGAAGGAGCGGTAAAGAAAAACCGCCCCATCTATTCCAATTCACAAAACAGCCGATACCAATACATTCCATTCCAAACAACGCCGCGCAAGTTCCTGACATCAGGCACTTTGCGCGGCGTTTTTTAATCCGCATTAAAAGTTTCAGCCAGCCTGAAACCCTATCATTCCCCGCATGACTACCCCCATCCCACGTTCCCAACACTGGCAGCTCGCCCCCGACGGCGCAGGCATCACGCAGGGCGCGGACGATATTGATTTGTGCATCCGCCATATTTTGTCCACGCGCAAGGGCAGCGATGTGCTGCGCCCCGATTTCGGCTCCAACCATTTTGATTATTTGGACACGCCCGAAGATGTGTTCCGCCCCAACGCGGTGCGCGAAATCGTGCTGGCGGTGCAGACTTGGGAAAAACGCGCGGTGGTGGAGCGCGTGCTGTTTGACGGCAGCGCGCCGCACATCACCATCAAAGTGGCATGGCGCATTGCCGATGGCTTGGGCGGCGCATTGCTGTCCAGCCCCGTTTACACCACAGGATTAAGCACATGAACCCTGCTGAATTAAGCCGCGAAGCCGTCAAGATTGTGGACGACAGCCCCGACACGGTGCTCGCCGAGATGATTGCCGATTACGAGCAGCGCACGGGCAAGACCTTGCAGCCTGCCCATATTGAGCGGCTGCTAATTAACACCTTTGCCTACCGCGAAACCCTGCTGCGTGGGCAGATTAACGAGAGTTTCCGCCAGCAGCATCCGCGTTTTGCCACAGGGCTGATGCTGGATTTGTGTGGCGACGATGTGAACACGCCGCGCCTGAATGCGTCTGCCGCGCGGTGCACGATACGTTTTCAGGCTGCCGAGTTTCACAGCGAAGTGAACATTCCTGTGGGCACATTGGTGGGCGCGGGCGATGTGTTGTTTGCCATCATTGAACAAGGGCAGCTGACTGCGGGGCAGCCTGAAACCGCGTTGCTGGCGGAATGCACCACCACGGGCACGCGCGGCAATGGCTGGTCTATCGGGCAAATCAATGCGCTGCAAAGTCCGCTGGTGGGCGCGGCGCAAATCAGCGCAGCCAATATCAGCGTACCCACAGGCGGCGCGGAGGTGGAAAGCGATGAAGCCTACCGCGAGCGCGTATTGCTTGCGCCCGAAAGTTTCAGCGTGGCGGGCAGCGTGGGCGCGTATCAATACTGGGCGCGGGCGG
>ERZ772807.65-NODE-65-length-68516-cov-7.053914_pt1 | contig 68516 bp, 55 predicted proteins | sample MGYA00511472_ERZ772807 | MGnify/ENA primary metagenome ERZ772807 (study PRJEB29015, sample SAMEA2737947) | human oral metagenome | biome: human oral; feature: human-associated habitat; material: dental | place: China | collected 2039 ... | reverse complement strand
TCTCCCGCAGAACGTACCTCCGCGCCGAACGGCAGCCATCGAGTCGACAGACAAATCGAGACGCTCGCGCGCCATTTGCCCAATCTTTACCCTATGATGAACTCATAGTCCGCCTCCCGCTGGAGGCGCCCCACGGGATCGGGACCCCCCATCCCCAGACACGAACACTAAAGGATTGTCCATGCTCCGCTACATCGGACGGCGACTCCTCCAGACCATCCCGGTCTTCTTCGGAGCCACCTTTCTGATCTTCGCGATGGTCTACCTGATGCCAGGTGACCCCGTCGCCGCACTCGGTGGCGACCGCGGCCTCTCCGAGGCCGCCGCCGCGCAGATCCGCGCCCAGTACAACCTGGACAAGCCCTTCTGGATGCAGTATCTGCTGTACCTCAAGGGAGTCTTCACCCTCGACTTCGGCACCGCGTTCAACGGTCAGAAGGTCACGTCCATCATGGCCAACGCCTTCCCCACGACCGCGAAGCTGGCCATCTATGCCCTCGCCATCGAGACCATCCTTGGCATCGCCCTGGGCGTCATCGCGGGCATGCGCCGAGGAAAGTGGTTCGACTCGACGATCCTCGTCGTCTCCCTGCTCCTCATCTCGGTCCCCACCTTCGTTCTGGGCTTCGTCCTCCAGTACGTCCTGGGCGTCCAGCTGGCCCTCCTGCCGACCACCGCCTCGCAGGTGGTCGACATACGGAGCCTCACGATGCCCGCCATGGTGCTCGGCGGCGTTTCCCTGGCCTACGTCATCCGACTCACCCGCCAGTCCGTGTCGGAGAACGTCTCGGCCGACTACGTGCGAACCGCGCGCGCCAAGGGCCTATCCGGCGGCGTCGTGATGACGCGCCACATTCTTCGTAACTCCCTCATCCCCGTCGCCACCTTCATCGGCGGCGACCTCGGCGCCCTCATGGGCGGCGCCATCATCACCGAGGGCATCTTCAACATCCACGGCGTCGGCGGCACCCTGTGGAGCGCCATCATCAAGGGCGAACCCCAGACCGTCGTGTCGGTGACAACAGTGCTCGTGCTGGTTTACATCATCGCGAACCTGATCGTCGACCTCCTGTACGCCGTGCTCGACCCGAGGATCCGCTATGAGTGACCAGATTCCTTCCGCTAACATCGCCCGGACCCGCGCGGGGCAGGACCACTACGTCTCCGACATCGACGAGACGGGTCTCGGCGCGGTCGACGCCGTCGCCGACGAGGGTGCCCCCTCGTCCGTGTGGGGTGAGGCGTGGAAGCGCCTGCGCCGCCGCCCGATCTTCTGGATCGCAGCATTCATCATCACCTGCGCGGCCCTCCTGGCGCTCTTCCCGTGGCTCTTCACCTCCACCGACCCGAAGTTCTGCGAGCTGTCCTCCTCCCTGGCGGGCCCCACCTCCGGCCACCCCTTCGGCTTCGACAAGCAGGGCTGCGACATCTACGCGCGCGTCGTCTACGGTGCACGCGCCTCCGTCTCGGTCGGCATCCTCACCACGATCGCCGTCTCCCTCATCGGCGGAACCATCGGAGCGCTCGCCGGATACTTCGGAGGATGGTTCGATGCCCTCCTCTCGCGCATCACCGACGTCTTCTTCGCGATCCCGCTGCTGCTTGCCGCCATCGTCTTCATGCAGATGTTCAAGGGTTCGCGCTCCATCGCCATGGTCGTCATCGTCCTGTCGATGTTCGGGTGGACCTCGATCGCCCGCATCACTCGCGGCTCGGTCCTTTCCGCCAAGAACGAAGAGTTTGTGACCGCCGCACGCGCAACCGGCGCCTCGCGGGCGCGCATCCTCATGACCCACATCATCCCAAACTCGATGGCGCCGATCATCGTGTACGCGACCGTGGCGCTGGGTACCTTCATCGTCTCCGAGGCCTCCCTGTCCTTCATGGGCATCGGCCTGCCTCCGTCGGTGGTCTCCTGGGGCGCCGACATCTCGGCCGCCCAGACGGCCCTGCGCACCAACCCGATGGTCCTGTTCTACCCGGCCTCGGCCCTGGCCCTGACCGTTCTCAGCTTCATCATGATGGGTGACGCCGTGCGCGAAGCCCTCGACCCGAAGGCACGCAAGTGAGCGAAACCAACACCCCCCAGCTCTCCGACACTCAGATGGAAGAGGTCGTCGAGCGGGCCGTCGCCCCCAGCGCGGCCCCGGCCTCGACCGACATCCACCCCGAGGACGCCCAGCCCCTCCTCAAGATCACGGACCTGGAGGTCACCTTCACCTCCTCCACGGGGATCGTCCCCGCCGTGCGCGGCGCGAACCTGACCATCTACCCCGGTCAGACCGTCGCCATCGTCGGCGAATCCGGCTCCGGCAAGTCCACGACCGCCGCCGCGGTCATCGGCCTGCTCCCTGGAACGGGTAAGGTCGCGGGCGGCACCATCGAGTTCGACGGCCGTGACATCACCCACCTGACCAACAGGCAGTGGGTGGAGCTGCGCGGCTCCGGCATCGGCCTGGTCCCCCAGGATCCGATGAGCAACCTCAACCCCGTGCTCCGCGTGGGCACGCAGGTCAAGGAGGCCCTCAGGGCCAACAACGTCGTGCCGCACTCGGAGGTGGGCGCGCGCGTCACCCAGCTCCTGGAGGAGGCCGGGCTGCCCGACGCGGAGCGCCGCGCCAAGCAGTACCCGCACGAGTTCTCCGGCGGCATGCGCCAGCGCGCCCTCATCGCCATCGGCATGGCCGCGCACCCCAAGCTGCTGATCGCCGACGAACCCACCTCCGCCCTGGACGTCACCGTTCAGCGCCGCATCCTGGACCACCTCGGCAAGCTCACGAGCGAGATGGGCACCGCCGTTCTGTTCATCACGCACGACCTCGGCCTGGCAGCCGAGCGCGCCGAACAGCTGGTCGTCATGCACCGCGGACGCATCGTGGAATCCGGCCCCGCCCTGGAGATCCTCCAGCACCCGCGCCACCCCTACACGAAGCGCCTCGTCGCCGCCGCGCCGTCCCTGGCCTCGGCTCGCATCGAATCCGCGCACAAGCGCGGCATCCAGGTCACCGAGGAGGAGCTCACGGGAGCCGGAAAGGGCGCGACCTCCACGGAGGCCATCATCCGGGCCGAGCACCTCACCAAGGAGTTCGACATCCGCGGCGCCAAGAAGGGCAACGACACCTTCCTCGCCGTCGACGACGTCTCCTTCGAGCTGCGTCGCGGCACGACCCTCGCGGTCGTCGGCGAGTCCGGCTCGGGCAAGTCCACGGCGGCCAACATGGTGCTGCACCTGCTGACCCCCACGAAGGGCACCGTCTACTTCGACGGGCAGGACACCTCGACGATGAGCGAGGCGGAGCTCTTCCGACTGCGCAGGCGCCTCCAGGCGGTCTTCCAGAACCCCTACGGCTCCCTGGACCCCATGTTCTCGATCTACCGCCTGATCGAGGAACCCCTGAAGATCCACGGATACGGGACCCTGGACTACGCGCGCGCCGAGATCAAGCGCGCCGAGGCCACGGGACGCGAGCCCGAAGAGTGGATGAGCGTCCTGGTCGAGGCAGCCGACGCCAAGCGTTCCCTGAGTGCCGCCGAGAAGCGCGAGTTCAACCCCAAGAAGCTGAGCATCGCGCGCGCCTCGGAGCTCCTCGACATGGTGGCGCTGCCGCGCAGCGCCATGCGCCGCTACCCCAACGAGCTCTCGGGCGGTCAGCGTCAGCGCGTGGCCGTCGCCCGTGCCCTCGCGCTCAACCCGGAGGTCATCGTCCTGGACGAGGCCGTCTCCGCGCTGGACGTGCTGGTCCAGAACCAGATCCTCTACCTGCTCAACGACCTGCAGGCCCAGCTGGGACTGTCCTACCTGTTCATCACGCACGATCTGGCGGTCGTCCGCCAGATCGCCGACGACGTGATCGTCATGGAGAAGGGCAAGCTCGTCGAGGCCAACACGACGGACGAGCTCTTCCACAACCCCGTTCAGGACTACACGCGGGAGCTGATCGAGGCCGTCCCCGGTCGCGGCATTCAGCTCAACCTGTGAGCCACTGACACGGAAGGGGTCCGAGGCGCTGAGGCGCTTCGGGCCCCACGCTGTTTGTTGTGTCTTTGTTCCAGGCTTTGCTTGTGGCCCCGCTGGGCCAGGCTGCGCCTTGGGCGGCGGCCCGCCCGCGAGCCGTCCGCGCAGCGAGCTTCGCTCGGCGCGTCGCCTCGAAGCCCGGCCAGGCCCCGCCACCGCCCACGGGCACCGCAGCCAGGCCCTCTTGCGCCCTCCGGTCCCTCCACACCAGTGGGGCCGGGTCGCTGTTTGGAGCCTTACTCCTGGCCCCGCCCACGGGCACCGCAGCCAGGCCCTCTTGGCCTTCCGGCGCCCTCCGTACCTGTGGGGCCTGATGTGCTGATGGGTGGTTGCAGTGATGACGGGATGTTCGGCTGTGCGTTGTTACAAACGTCGTCAGTCCAAGGCTTTTTTGTGTGGATTCCTGTGTGGTTGTTACAAACGTCGTCAATCCAACGGCTTATTCGCTGAAAATACAGGTTTTTTGGCGCAGATTGACGACGTTTGTAACAGGAGTCCGCACAAGGCGATTGAAATCGCGCTGGTTTGACGACGTTTGTCACGCATAGCTGCCGATCGGGGCAGCAATGGGGGTATTGCACTACATGAAGCCCTCTGGGGGCGTGTCACCGGCGTGTCGGACGCTCGTGTAGTGCAATTCCCCCCGAGCGGCGGCAGTGCGGCCACGACGTGAGGCGATGTGCTCGCCAGAGTGCAGACCACCTCGGCAAAAACCGGTGAAAACGGGGTGTTGTTGGCGAGGTGGTCTGCGTTCTGGGCACATTGGTGTCTGGCACGGTGTGCATGCTTTTAGGTGGGCCCATTATTCCGAGTGCTCACCCGATAGATCGCACGTTAACCCACTGACCTGCACATAAACCCTTTGATACGCACGTAAACCCCTCAACATGCACCTGGGCGCCGCTGCCCACGCGCATGTCGTCGGGTTAACGTGCGGGTGAGAGGGCCCACGTGCATGTCATCGGGCCCAGGTGCGCATCAAAGGGCCCAGGCCGCCACCTATCGGGCCAACGTGCGCAGTGACGGGCACGCGGACAGCCACAGCGACAGCCACCAACCGAAGCAATTTCGCATGCAATTCCCCTGTTAACCTTTCACACATTGAAGTCACATCGTTGCAATTCCAACGTTTTCGGACACCATAGAGAACTAGCTCGTGGGAATTGCATGCGCGAGCGAGCCTACCCGGACAACAGACCACCCCACACGCACCCCTGACATTTGTCACCCACCCCCCTGCCTCAAAGGGCACTTCTGCGCGCGCGAGGCGGGGCGCACACTGATGTCATGAACACGACAACACCGGCCGTACAGGCCCACTCGCTCCACCAGTCATTCGGCACGGTCGACGCCCTCCGCGACGTCAGCCTCACCCTCGCCCCCGGCGAGATCGTCGCCCTCCTGGGCGTCAACGGCGCGGGCAAGAGCACGCTCCTGGATATCATCCTCGGCCTGGCCAAGCCCGTCTCCGGACACGTCAGCGTCTACGGCATGAGCCCGCGAGAGGCCGTGCGTCGCTCCCTCGTGGGTGCGATGCTCCAGTCGGGCTCCCTACCGCGCAGAGGAAGCGTTCGATCCACCATCGACCTGGTCGCCTCGATGCACGCACGCCCCGTTACGACCGACGAGCTCCTGGAGCGGACCGGCCTCGCCCCGCTGGCCGCGCGCAGCCTCTCCAAGCTCTCCGGCGGCGAAGTGCAACGGGTGCGCCTCGCCCTCGCTTTGGCCGGCAACCCGGACTTCATCATCCTCGACGAGCCCACCGCCGGCATGGACGCCCTCGCCCGCCGCAAGTTCTGGGACACGATGCGCGAAGAAACCGCCTCCGGGCGCACGCTCCTCTTCGCTACCCACTACCTGACCGAGGCACGCAAGGAAGCCGACCGCATCATCATCATCGACGAGGGCCGCATCGTCCTGGACGCCCCCACCGAGGAGGTCGTCGCCCACGGCGAGGACCTTGAGGACGTCTTCGAGCGCATCGCATCGCACTCCGACACCGAGTGACGCCGCGACTGCCCCCACCCCGCTAACCTCAACGCGTCCCACCGCGCGAGGTACCCCCGGGCGAGGCCAACTCCTCGCCCCCCTACGACCGCAGACTCACAGGAGGAATCATGACCACCCAAGCCACACCCTCACGCACCTTCGACCGCGTCATCCCCGGCCCCTTCAAGGGCGCGGGACGACTGTGGTTCACCACCTTCCGCTCCCACATCCTCAACCCGTGGAACATGGCCTTCGCGCTGGTTCTTCCCCTCTTCATGTACGCCATGTTCGGCATGACCGACACCGCCCGAAGCACGCTCACCGCGCGCGGCAACGTCGCCGCCGCGATGATCGTCATGATGACCACCTACGGCGTCCTCCTGGTGGGCGGATCGCTGGGAGCCACCGTGTCCGTGGAGCGCACAACCGGCATCTCACGCATGTACGCCCTCACCCCCATCCAACCGTGGGTGATCCTCCTGGCCCGGCTCGGCGCCCTCATGGTCCTGAGCGCGTTCATCACGGCCATCGCCTTCGGCTTCGGAATCGCCACAGGGGCCCGCATGGCGGCCGCCATCTGGGCCGAAAGCGCCGCCGTCGTGATCGGGCTATCCGCGCTCGGAGCCCTCATCGGACTGGCCTGCGGCTACACGATCAAGGGCGAGAACGCCTACAGCGCCTCGGCGTTCATCATGGTATTCAGCGCCTTCGCGTCGGGCATGTTCATGCCCCTCGACCAGATGCCGTCCTTCGTCGCCCACGTCGCCCCCTTCACGCCCTTCTACGGTGTGGTGCAGGCCGTCTACGCGGTCAGCGGAGGGAACCCGATGAGCACCGCCGCCTGGCTCAACCTCGCGGCATGGACGCTCATCCCGGCGCTCATCGCCTGGTGGGGTGCCTCGCACGACACGAACCGCTAGGGTGCGGCTATGAAAGAGCGACTGATCTCCCTGGCGTGGGCGGCCCCGTGGATGCTCTTCATGGGGTTCCCCATCTCCTCGGCCCTCGACATGCCCAACAGGCTTGAGGGCGCGGGCGTCATCGGCGCGTGCCTGCTCCTCGCGGTGGCCAACGCGGCCACGTGGCTGACGAATCCCCCTCCGGGACGCAACTCCTTCACGAGGCCGTTCGTGATCTCTCACGCGTGCCTGGCCGCCGTCTCCGTGATCTACGCCCTCTACGCCTGGCGGATCGGGCTCCCCTACGCCTACATGATGTTCTCCTACCTGCTGGTCGCGTGGATCTTCCAGGCCCCCCTGCGCTACCTGCTCCCGGGCATCGTCCCGATCGGCGTCCTCGCGGCCGTCACCGCGCTCGCGGAAGGAACCCCGCTGTGGATGCTCGCGTACCTGGCCCTGCTGGGGGTCCTCGTCGGCGGGGCACGCGCAGGCATGGAGCGTTCGGTGCGCGAGCGACTGCGCCGCCAGGAGGCGATCCAGCGCGCGAAGGTGGGCGAGAGAGCGCGCCTGAGCACGGACCTGCACGACATCCTCGGGCACTCGCTCACGGGGATCTCGATGCTCTCGGAGCTGGCGGGCCGCCTCCTGGACGCGGGACGCACCGCGGAGGCACGCCAGCAGATCCAGGCGATCACAGCCCAGTCGCAGGAGGCCCTGGCCGACGTCCGCCGGATCGTCGCGGCCACTCGCGCGCTCTCCCCCGCTGAGGAGCTCGCCGAGGCCCGCTCGCTGCTCGAGATCGCGCGCATTGACGCCGACATCGTCGACTCGGGCGAACCGCCCTCGGGTCCGCGCTCCAGCGCCGCCGCGCACGTGATTCGCGAGGGGGTCACCAACGCGCTCCTGCACTCCAAGCCCACGCGCGTGAGCATCACGCTTTCCCCTGCGGGCGTGCGGGTCCTCAGCGACGGCTACTCCCCCGACTACGCGGCGTCCACCGCCGGATCGGGGTCGGGCCTCCACGGCCTCGCCGAGCTGGTCGGCGACGAGGGCGAGCTGTCGTGGGGACCCGAGGGCAAGGAGTGGACGCTCGCCCTGTCCTTCCCCGAGGCCGACGCGGCCGCCGCGCCTGACGAGATTCCCGAGGCGAACAAGCCCCGGTGAGCGCGTCGCCCGTCACCGCAGCTGCCGGTCGTGGCGCGGCACCTGCGCTACCCTTATGTCCGAGATGCGTACGGACGGGAGGGCGATGTGACGATCCGCGTCATGGTGATCGACGACCAGGCCATGATTCGAGGCGCCCTGGCGGGCCTGCTGGATCTCGAGACGGACATCGAGGTCGTCGCGCAGGCCGCCAACGGCGTCGAGGCCCTCGACGAGCTGGCGCGCCTGTCCGTCGAGGAAACCGCGCCGCGCACCCGCCCGCCCGTGGACGTTGCCATCATCGATGTCGAGATGCCGCGCATGGATGGAATCACGGCGACGGAGGCGATCCGCACGCGCTTCCCGAGCGTGCGTGTCCTCGTGGTCACGACCTTCGGGCGCCCGGGCTACCTCCAGCGGGCGCTGGCGGCGGGAGCCTCTGGCTTCATGGTGAAGGATGCGCCGGTTGAAGATCTCGTGGACGGCGTGCGAACAGTCGCCGCCGGTGGCCGCACGATCGACCAGAGCCTGGCGATCGACGCGCTGTCCGCGGGGGCCTCCCCGCTCACCGCGCGTGAAACCGACGTGCTGCGCGAGGTCGAGGGGGGTGGCACGATCGCCGACATCGCCCACGCGCTGACCCTGAGCCAGGGGACGGTCCGCAATCACGTGTCCTCGGCGATGCTGAAGATGGATGCGCGCACGCGCGCCGAGGCGGCATCCCTGGCGCGGTCGGCCGGCTGGCTGTAGGACGATCACGAGCCGCGAGAGCGGCATCGCGGTGACACGGCGATGACGCTCCGACTCGGCCGCGTGGAGGGCTACGCGCGCATGAACCACGACCTGCGCACCACGCGAGGCAGGAGCCGCACGCCCAGGTAGGCGCCGAGCGTGTTCATGATGACGTCGTCGATGTCGACGACACGGTAGGTGCAGGGAACGACACCGAACAGGCCCGTGTACTGGGTCGCCTCGATAAGGCAGGAGACAGCGCAGCCGATCACCACCCACGCCAGGACGCGGCGAAGGGGCGTCACGCGAGCGTCACGACCCGAGGGAGGGGGGACGGGCGCCGACGCGCACCGGATGCGCCACGTGGCCTCGGCTAGGGCACCCAGGGGAACGAAGAGCGCGACGTTGAGGAGGATCGACAGGGCGTAGAGGGCCGCCCTGGCCGCCTCGCCCTCGCGCACCTGCTCGACCACTGCGGCCAGCGAACCGAAGGGGACGTAGTTGTCCCAGTGGACGATGGCAGCGCACGCGGCGGCGGGGTCCGAGGGCAGGGGCAGGAGGGTGACGATGACCAGTCCGGACAGGTAGAGGAACCAGGCGAGGGGAAGGGCGCGCGGCAGGCGCCACATCGAGGCCGGGGCGCCGACCAGCGGAATCTCCGAGGTTGCGGGGGTGTCGGGGTGTTCGGGGCGAGACAGGAGGGCTCCCGCGTGCTCGGAGCGCCGGTAGATGAGCGGCAGGGATTCGGACACGGTGAGGCGCGAAGGCCGGGAAGAGTCAGCGGCCCCGCTGCGGCGGGAGGAAGACCGAGCGCGCGCTCCTCGGGTGCGGAGCCGCTCGGCGTGGCGGTACGCCCGGCGCGCGCACCTGCACGGCCCCGAGGCGCAATCCTTCTCACACCTGCCGAAGTACCCTCGGTCCTGACACAAGCCGACCAGCCACCACAGGCCGCATGTCAGCGCGCTGAGCCCCGCGTAGAGCCCCAGGTCCCACGCCCAGTTGATTGCCGTGTACATGTCATCCCCCTCGCTGAGGGGAACAATACCGCCAATTCCGGGTCGAGTCACGCCCGTGCGGAAAGTCCCACAGCCGATGGACACACTGCGAGAGTGTGCCAGAAAATCACCCGGTTGCGGTTGGTCACTTTTCAACATCCGGCGCCGCAGGGGCACGCGGAAAAACCGGGCGGGCTCAGCCCGGACAGGTTGACAGTTGCTGCGCCATCGCGTCTTGCTCGGAGCGGGTCACGCTCAGCCCGTATCTGCTCTTGACCGAGATCTGGCGCTTGACGTAGTCGCACCGAAAAGCGGCGTTGGGCGGCAGCCACCGGTCGGCCGCGGAGGCCGACTTATCCTCGTTGGCGTCCCCGTCGACGGCCAGGAGATTGTCCGGGTCGTTTGCGAACTCCTGGCGTTGCCCCGCCTCCCACTGCCACGCACCCGAGCGCCAGGCGTCCGCCAGGGCGACCACGTGGTCGATCTGGACCAGGGACGAGGTCTTCTCTCCCCTGCGGAACTCGATCGTCTTGCCGGTGTAGGGTTCGGCCAGCGTGCCGCTGAGAACCAAGCATCCTCGGGTGCCGTCCTTGAACGTGGGGCGCGCGAGATCGCGGGCAAGAATGTCGTTGCGCGTGTCGCACCCGTTGTGGTCCGTGTCGGCCCACCGCTGGCCGAACTCGCCGCGATCGTAGTCGGGGGTCTCGCTCTCCTCGTCGTGGTCGCGCACCGTCAGAGCGCGCAGCTGGCGGGCCGCCTCGCCGTCGGGGAGCGAGGACAGGGCCTCGCCGCTGCGCTGCGGCGGCCACCCCAGGCGCGAACGCAGTCCCAGCAGATCCCATCCGACACCGGGCGCGAACGCCCACACCAGGGCGGCAACGATGATGACCACACCCATCGCGTCTCCCACGCTCCAGCGACGTCGACGACTCACGCGGCTTCCTCCTCCCGACACGTCGGGCCACGACGCGGCCCGACGCCTCGTTCCCGACCTCTCCCATGATGCGCCGGGGCGCCCACATCTGGCGTCCGGCGACGGGTAGCCTGTGGACGGCGGCTAGGAGCGCGAGCGCGCGCGTACGAGCTGACGGACGAAGTACACGCACACGATGATGAGCGTCAGCGCCCCCATCGACACCAGCTGAGCGCGCCCCTCGTCGCTCATGAGCATGAGGATCCCGATGCCTCCGAGCCCCGAGAGGACGACCCACGGCAGCCACGGCCAGCCGGGCATGCGGATCGCCAGGTTCCCGGATCGCTCCAGCGACGGGTGCAGGCGCATGAGCGAAATCATGATGAACGTCCACACGATGAGCAGCACCATGCCGATCGCGTTGATGAGAATCGTGAGGATCGCCCCGGGAAGGAACCAGTTGCCCAGGACCGCGAGCAGCGCGAGGACCACAACCAGCCCGACCGCGCGTCTCGGCGTACGTCCAGCCTCCATGTCGCCAGCCATCTCCGCGGGCAGGCCCTCCTCGTCTCCCCGCAGGACGGCCTGGGCGGAGGGACCCAGGCGGCCGGACTGCGAGGCCTCGGCCCCCAGGAGCCAGCGCCACCCCATGTCGCGCGCGGACAGGGAGTAGGCCATGCGGGAGGAGGCGTAGATGTTCGCGGAGAACGCCGAGATGAGGGCCATGAAGATGATGATGTTCATGATGGTTCCCACGGCCGGCACGCCCGCCATCGACAGGACGGCCGCGAAGGCGTTTGTCTTCATCTCGTCGCTGTCCCAGGGAAGCAGCGCGATCAACAGGAGCACGGAGCCGACGTAGAACACGAGGATGCGGGTGATGACCGAACGAATCGCGCTGGCCATCGCCTCTCTGGGGTCCTCGGCCTCGGCCGCCGCGATCGTCACGATCTCGAGGCCACCGAAAGAGGTGATGACCGCGAGCAAGCCGACCGCGATGCCGGGGATGCCGTTGGGAGCAAAACCACCGTTGCCGACGATGTTATGCCAGATGCCCTCGTGACCGGGCGACGGGCCGACGACGGCGCTTCGGGCGACGAGCCACACCCCCACGCACAGGAAGGCGATGATCGCCGCGATCTTCACCATCGACAGCCACGCCTCAATCTCACCGTATTGCCCGGCCGACAGCAGGTTAATGCCGCCGATGACGACGACGATCACCAGGGCAACGACCCACTGGGGCACGGCGGGAAACCAGTCGACAAAGATCGTCGCGGCGCCCGTGACCTCGATGCCGGTCACCATGATGAGCATGACCCAGTACAGCCACCCGATCGTGAATCCCGCCCACCGGCCGATCCCCGCCTCGGCGTAGGAGGAGAAAGAGCCGGTCGTCGGCAGCGAGGACGCGAGCTCGGCCAGGGCCAGCATCACGGACACGACGATGGCGGCAGCCAGGAGGTAGGACACGATGACCGCGGGTCCCGCCTGGTGGATCGCCGATCCCGTCCCCAGGAAGAAACCGGCCCCGATCGCGAGGCCGAGGGCCATCATGGACAGATGCCACGTTTTGAAGGGCTTGCGTTCGCCGACCGATGCGGATGCGTCGCCGACCGACGAGGCTGGTGTTGACTCAGGATTCACGCGGCCATTTTATCGTCTGCCCCGACGCAGGGCCTTGAGCTGTGAGTACGTGAGAGTGATCGTCCACTCGCGGGTCTGCGGGAGCCTCCAGCGCCGCCAGTGCGCCATGGCGGTGAACACGAGTCCCACGATGATGGAGGCGCCCATGCCGAGCACCGGCTGGCCGAGGAACCAGAATCCGACGGTCACGACCGAGCACGCGAAGGCCGGGGTGGCGTACAGGTTGTTGCCCCCGAAGACGCGGGGGACCAGCCCGGCGGAGATGTCACGCACCATGCCCCCGCCGATGGCGGTCATCATGCCCAGGAGGATCGCGGGCATGACCGCGAAGCCCGCGTCGAGGGTCTTAATCGCGCCGGTTGCGCTCCAGCAGCCGAGCACCATGCCGTCAGCGATGACCAGGAGCACCGACCAGGCGCGCGAATCCATGCGAAAGGCCATCGCGACGAGGGCGCCGACGATCGCAAATCCCAGGTAGTACGGGTCGGTGATGGCCACGGGGGCGCCGGAGCGCGTGGCGAGGAGGAGGTCGCGAATCATGCCACCGGCGAGCGCCGTCATGATCGCGAGGATGCAGAAGCCGACGGCGTCAAAGTTGCGTTCGCGCGCGACCTTGCCCCCGAGGATGCCGTTGAGGAGGACGCCCATCAGGTCGATGGCTCGGAATATCTCGGGCAGAGAGTCGTTCAAAGCGTCTAGCGGGTGCATGGCGGTCCGAAGAGGTCGATGGGTGTCGTTCTTCACCATGGTACAGCGTTGATCCTGGGATGAGACGCCAATCTCTTGCCCGCCCTCAGGGAGCGCGCGCCGGTGCGACAATGGGCCCATGACCGCTCTCTTCGCCGGGCTCACGACCCTGGACGTCCTGCATCGACTCGACCATGCTCCCGACCCGACCGTCAAGGTGACGTCCACCGGATTCACGATGGCTGCGGGCGGGCCGGCGACCAACGCGGCGGTCACCTACGCGGCGCTGTGTGCGGCCTCCCGCCGCGCCGCCGCCTCTCCCGAGCGCCCCCGCCCACGCGTCGCGCCCGGCTCGCGCGCCGGCGAATCGGGCGTCGAGCCAGGAGCGGAATCGGGCGACGCGCCGCTTCTCCTCACGGCGCTCGGGGAGGGACCCGTGGCGGCCTTCCTCGCCGCCGATCTTGCCTGCGCCGGGGTGCGCGTCGCGGATGCCACGGCACGCGCGGAGGCATCCTCGGGCAGGAACGACGAGGGCGCTGCCGCGGCCTCGGCGCGAGTCCCCGCCGTGTCGTCGATCATCGAGCATCCCGAGGGGCGGATGGTGGCCTCCACGAACGCGCGGCTCGACGTGGAGGCCGCGCGCATCGCTCCGCTCCTTCCCACACGCGTCGGGGTGGTCCTCATCGACGGACACAATCCCTCCCTGGCGCGCGAGGCCCTGACCCTCGGCATTGAGCGGGTGGAGGAGGGCGACCCCTTTGCCCTCCTTGAGGCGGAAGCGCCCCACCCGCGCATCCTCGACGGCGGCTCCTGGAAGGACTGGCTCACCTCGCTCCTTGGCCTGGTCGACATTGCCGTCGTATCCGAAGACTTCTGCCCACCCGTGATGGCGCGCCCGAACGGGGAACAGGTCGCCGATTTCCTGCGCGGGTTCGGCATCACGCGGACGGTGCGCACCCGCGGGGAGCGTTCGGTGCAGTACTGGTGGGACGGGGCGCGCGGGGAGGTTCCGGTCCGGCGCGTCGAGGATTCCTCGACGCTGGGCGCGGGCGACGCGTTCCACGGGGCCTTCGCGTGGGCCATCGAGCGCGCCGGTGACGCCGATCCGGAGGCCATCATCCGTTTCGCCTCGGCGGTCGCCGGGGTGTCGGTGTCCTCCTTCGGGACGAGGCGGTGGTGTGCCTCCCCGGAGCTGGAGGAGCTGGTGCGCGGCTGGTAGCGGCGACGGGCCCCGCGTGACGCCGGTCGGCCCCGCGCGATCACGACGCGGCTGCGCACCCGGCGCGGCGAGACCTACCTGCCGACCGGCACCCAGCGGCTCGCCCACCGGCAGGCAACGTCACGCAGGTCGGGCAAGTTCGCGGAGTCGGAGGCGTGCAGCGCCCGTTCCACGACCTCGCCCGCGACGGGCACCCCCTCGGGCGGCGTGTACTCATCGACGACGGAGTCCGGCACGGCGATCATCTCGACGACCGACCCGTCGGGCAGCATGTGGAACGCCTCGCGCGTGCGATCCAGCAGGCCGGTCTCCGAATCAAAGGAGTCGTGCGTGATGAGGACGGGAACGTCGAGGCCGCTGAGCACCTCCTCGGCCGAGACCATCGACATGTCGGCCAGCGTGCGCTTCGAGATGGTGAACTGGCGGCGCACGGACTGCGAGTCGTCGGGGACGGTCGTGGTTCCGTGAAGCTCCAGATCCGACAGCTGCACCTCGGAGAACACGACGCTCCAGTCGTAGGACAGGGGCCCCAGGACCGGCGAGACCAGGATGAAGGTCTGGACTGCCGGAGGGCGCGCACGCAGGGCGACGGTGGCACCGAACTCGTGGCCCACGCACACCTGGCGCTCAAACCCCTGGTCGGCCAGCCACCCCGAGGCCGAACGGAAGTCCTCGATCAGCGGCTCGAACGCGATGATCTCGTCCCCGGATTCGCCGTGGCCCGAGAAGTCACAAGAGAGAGTCGCGTACCCCGCGCGGCGCAGCGCGCGCCCCAGCATGTCAAACATGCCCGACGCGTGACGATCGGACAGAAACGTGTGAGAAAAGATCACCGCGGCGTCGCGGCAGTCCACGGGGCGCGTGAACGTCCCGGACAGGGACACACCTCGAGGAGTTTGAATCGTTATCCGGCTCACGCATCCAACATAGCGCTCTCGTTGCCTCCTGTGAAGCGAGAGCTCACTCTGTGCACACATGTGACAAGCCCCGCCCGCCCCAGACGCGCCCCGCCTGAGCATCGGGAGCGTGCGATCCTTGCGCCGCCCCCACTAAGATGAGGACACGTACGGGCCGACGAGTCCGGCCTCGGCGCCGCCACCGCGCGCCCGGCCGCGCCGAGTCCGCCACACGCAGCGAAAGAAGGACATTCAATGGGAACCAAGACCGGGATCCTCGTCGGCATCTGCATCGGATACGTCCTGGGGACCCGAGCCGGGCGCGAGCGCTACGAGCAGATCCGCGTCGGCGTCGCAAAGCTCCGCCGCTTCCCCGTCGTCGCCCGTCCCCTTGACGCCGCGGGACAGAAGATGTCCGACATCGTGCGCGCGGGCGGGGAACAGGTCACCGACAAGGTCGCCGACGCCGTCAAGGAGCGCCTCTTCGGCGCCCCGGCCTCGCCCGCATCGCCCGTCGTCGACGCGACCGCGAGCGAAGAGCCCGCGCAGCTCGGTTCTGACCGCGCGCACCGTTGAGTGCGATGAACCCCCGGGCCTCGTCGCCGGGTGAGGGAATGTTCGCCGAGCATGAGCCGACGCGCGCGCAGATCAAGCGCTGGCGTAAGCACCTGGCCGAGGAACGCATGGAGGCGCGCACCTACCGCGACCTTTCCGAGCGTCGTACGGGCGAGGAGCGGGCCGTGCTCCGCCAGCTTGAGGATGCCGAACGCCGCCACGAGGAGTACTGGCTCGCGCGCCTGGGCGAGCACGCCCTGCCCGCGCCCAGGCCTCCCCTGCGCACCCGGGCAGCCGCCGTCCTAGCCCATCTTTTCGGCACGATCTTCATCCTGGCGATGGCCCAGCGGGCGGAGCAGCGTTCCTCCCGCGACGTTGACGATGACGTGCCCGCTCACATGCAGGCCGACGAGCACATCCACGCCGAGGTGATCCGCTCCCTGGCCGCCAAGTCGCGCGAGACCCTGGCGGGCACCTTCCGCGCCGCAGTCTTCGGAGCCAACGACGGGCTCGTGTCCAACCTCGCCCTCGTGCTCGGCGTGGCGGCTTCCGGCATGGAGTCTCACACCGTGCTTCTCACCGGCGTGTCCGGCCTGCTGGCGGGCGCGCTGTCGATGGCCGCCGGAGAGTGGGTCAGCGTGCGCAGCCAGCGGGAGCTGCTGGACGCCTCGATTCCCGACCCCGACGCCCACCAGGCGGTGCCCGACCTGGATGTCAACGCCAACGAGCTCGCCCTCGTCTTCCGCGCGCGCGGCGAGACCGAAGCCGAGGCCGAGGCCCATGCCGCGCAGGTCTTCGCCAAGCTGGCCAAGCCCGCCACGGGCGAGTCCGGGGCGATCGCGGTGCGCGCCGCACTGGGGTCAGCCGCGGAATCCGAGGGCGCGGGCGAGCAGGTCGGCACGCCGATGCGGGCGGCGCTCTCGTCCTTCGCGTTCTTCGCCGTCGGAGCGTTCTTTCCGCTCATCCCCTACCTGGTGGGCGCCACGGGTACCGCGGCAATTGTCGCCGCCGCCGTGATCGTCGGCCTGGCCCTGCTGTTCACGGGCGGCGTTGTCGGCGTGCTCTCCGGGCAGTCGCCGGCGCCGCGCGCCCTGCGTCAGCTTCTGGTCGGCTACGGCGCGGCCGGGGTCACCTACCTGCTCGGGTTCCTCTTCGGCACGACGCTCGCCTAGCCGCCTGAAGCACCGACCTGACCGCGCGCGGCGCCTGCGCCCATCCGAGCCGCGGGCGTGCCACACTGTGGGCATGATCTCTCTTCTGTCTCGCGCGCGCGGCGCGATGGTCGGCCTGGCGGTCGGCGACGCGCTGGGCACCACGAACGAGTTTCAGTCGGCCGATACCCTCTCCCCGATCACGGACATGGTTGGGGGAGGCGTCTTCGGCCTCGACCCCGGCCAGTGGACCGACGACACGTCGATGGCGCTGTGCCTGGCGGATTCGCTGCTGGCACAGGGGCGCTACGACTCTGTCGACGTGATGGAGCGCTACGAGCGGTGGCGCCGCGAGGGCTACCGCTCGTCGACGGGGCGGTGCTTCGACATTGGGAACCAGGTGAGCCACGCGCTTGACGCCTTTGACCGCGAGCGCCGCGTGCCCAGGGGAGCCCCGCGCTCCGCCAGCGCCGGGAATGGCTCGATCATGCGTCTGGCTCCCGTGGTGATCGCGGGCTTCCCCTCGCGCGATTCGCGTGAGATCGTGGCCACCGCTGGCCTGAGCGCTCGGGAGACCCACTACTCGGTTGAGGCCGAGGCCGCCACCGAGGTGTTCGCTGCCCTGCTCGTGGGTGCTCTCCTGGGGTGGGAACCCGATCGGATCGTCGATGTCGCGTGGGCGTCGACCGGATCCGCCTTCGACGACGTCGCCGCTCGGGTCATCGGCGCGGACCCGGCGACCCGCGCCTCGTGGGAGGCCTCGACCAGCGGGTACGTCATCGACGGGCTGCGCCTGGCGGTTCACGGCCTCCTCGATTTCTCCTCCTTCGACGAGGCCGTCCTGGCCCTGGCGAACCTGGGCGGGGATGCGGACACGAACGCCGCGATCTACGGGCAGCTGGGTGGGGCGTTCTTCGGGGTTGAGGCGATTCGACCATCGTGGCGTGATCTGATCCACGACGGCGATGAGATCGACGCGCTGGCGCGGGACCTGATCGCGCTGGATCTCGGGGAGCCGCGCACACGCTTCGATGAGGACCTTCCTGCCGGGCCAGTCTCGGCCTCGGCGTGAGTGCCGGTCGGCCCCACCTTGGTCCGAGCGACTACACTGGCCGCATCATGCCTGACTCTCGTCCCCGAACGCCGCCTTCTCGCACGCCGGGCGCACGTCGCGCCGCAGACCGCGCCGGGGCACGCCGCGGGCGCCCCTCGAGGGCCGTCGCTCGCCCATTCATTCCCTTTTCTCCGGAGCAGCTGGCGCGGCGGGCCGCCGCGATTCCCCTGATTTCCTTCCCGGACCTGCCCGTGAGCGCCAGGCGGGACGACATTGCCGCTGCTCTGGCCGACCACCAGGTGATCATCGTGTCGGGTGAGACGGGGTCGGGTAAGACGACGCAGCTGCCCAAGATCTGCATGCAGCTGGGGCGCGGGGTCGCCGGGATGATCGGGCACACGCAGCCGCGTCGTTTGGCTGCGCGCTCGGTGGCGGACCGCATCGCGCACGAGCTCGGCCAGTCGGTGGGCCGCGACCCGGGGCAGGTCGTGGGCTATCAGGTGCGTTTCACGGACGAGGTGGGTCCCACGACTCTCGTGAAGCTCATGACGGACGGCATCCTCCTGGCGGAGATTCAGTCGGATCCGATGCTGCGCCGATACGACACTCTCATCATCGACGAGGCCCACGAACGTAGCCTCAATATCGACTTCATCCTGGGGTACGTGGCTCGCCTGCTGCCCGCGCGCCCGGATCTCAAGGTCATCATCACCTCCGCCACGATCGATTCGGATCGTTTCGCGCGTCATTTCGGCACGTGGGAGGGGGAGCCCGGCCGGGGCCGCCTGGTCGAGCCCGCGCCCGTGATCGAAGTGTCGGGCCGCACCTATCCGGTGGAGGTGCGCTACCGACCCCTCGGCCCACAGGCGCCCTCCTCGTACACGTCACAGGCCTCCTCAGCTACCAAGAACGAGACCGTCGAGACCACCGATGTCACCGAGGCCGGCCCCCTCCAGCTGGTTTTGGAGGACCCGGACGACGAGCTGGCGACGCTGGGCTACGGCATGGGCGAGGACATCGACGTGGAGACCGCGATCTGTCACGCGGTGGACGAGCTGAGCGCGGAGGGCGACGGGGACATCCTGGTCTTCCTGCCCGGAGAGCGCGATATCCGCGAGACGGAGGCCGCGCTCCTCGATCACCTGAAGGGGCGGGGCAGGCGCGCGGGCGACGAGAAGGGTGCCCGCCCGGGGGACATCGAGATCCTGCCGCTGTACGCGCGCCTGACGGCCGCCGAGCAGCACCGCGTGTTCGAGCCTCACCGGCTGCGGCGGGTCGTGCTGGCCACGAACGTTGCGGAAACGTCGCTGACGGTCCCGGGCATCCGCTACGTGATCGACCCGGGGTTGGCGCGCATCTCGAGGTATTCGAACAAGACGAAGGTTCAGCGTCTCCCGATCGAGCCGGTCAGCCGGGCGAGCGCGAACCAGCGCGCGGGCCGATGCGGGCGCGTCGCCGAGGGCGTGGCCATCCGCCTGTATTCGCAGGCGGACTACCTGTCCCGCCCGCGCTTCACCGAGCCGGAGATCCTGCGCACCTCCCTGGCGGCCGTCATCTTGCAGATGGCGTCCCTGGGGCTGGGAGCCGTGGAGGACTTCCCTTTCCTGGACGCGCCCGATCCGCGGTCGGTGCGCGACGGCATCGCCCTGCTCGTGGAGATCGGGGCGCTCTCGGCGAACGAGCGCGGCAACCCTCGTGGCCGCGGGGCGCCCGAGGGACGAAGGCACACGCTCGCGGACCGCGCCTCGTCGCATTACCGGCTGACGCCGGTGGGGAGGGACTTGGCGCGTCTCCCGATCGACCCTCGTCTGGGGCGCATGCTGCTGGAGGCCCAGCGTCTGGGGTGCGCGTCGGAGGTGCTGGTCATCGTCGCGGCCCTGTCGATCCAGGATGTGCGCGAGCGTCCGGCGGAGCACCAGGGTGCGGCGGACGCCTCGCACGCGCGCCTGGCGGATCCGCACTCGGACTTCATCACCTACCTGAACCTGTGGCGCTACCTGGCGGTGCAGGCGCGCGATCTGTCCGGGGCGGCATTCCGTCGCCTGTGTCGGGCGGAGTTCTTCCACTACCTGCGGTGGCGGGAGTGGCGGGACGTGGCGGGTCAGCTGCGGCAGATGGCCAGGGCCCTGGGGATGAGTGCGGGTCCGGTGGGAGAGCCTTCGGCCGCGGACGTCGTGGAGGCGGCCCGCTTCGGCGGCACCCAGGATGCGGCCGTGCGCGCGGTCCTGGCGTACGGGCAGGGCAGCGCCAGCGTGGACGCGGACCAGGTGCACCGCTCCCTCCTGGTGGGTCTGCTGTCCTACCTGGGGTCGTGGGATGAGACGAAGCGTGACTACGAGGGCGCGCGCGGCACCCACTTCACGATATGGCCGGGTTCGGGCGTGAGCGGTCACCCCGCCTGGGTGATGACGGCGGAGCTGGTGGAGACCTCTCGCCTGTTCGCCCGTACGGTGGCCCGCATCCGCCCGGAGTGGGTGGAGCCGGCGGCGCGCGGGCTTGTCAAGCGCTCGTATTCGGAGCCGTTCTGGTCGGTTGCGAAGGGAGCGGCGATGGTCCGCGAGCGGGTGACCCTCTACGGGCTGACGCTCGCGGCGGACCGCGAGGTTCTGCTGGGGCGCCTGGGTGAGACGATCATCGACGAGGCGGTGGCCGCCCCCCGCTCTCACGCTCCGCGCGCGGGGTCGCTGGAGGCGCTCGCGGCAGGGTTGGTCTCGGCGTCGAAGGATCCCCTGTCGTCCGGGTCGTTTGAGCCGCGTCACTTCGAGGAGCTGGCGGCGACGCGCGAGGGGATGACGGCCCGCGAGCTGGCCCGTGAGATGTTCATTCGCAACGCCCTGGTGGATGGCCAGTGGAGGGAGCGTCACGGTTTTCAGCGCCGAAACGAGGCCCTGGTGGAGCAGGCGCGCGAGGTTGAGCGCCGCAGCCGCACCCATGGCCTCGTCGCGGACGAGCAGGCGCGCTTCCGTTTCTTCGACGACCTGATCCCCGAGCACGTCACGAGCGCGGCGGCGTTCAACCGCTGGTGGAAGGACGAGCGCCGCGACCGCCCGGACCTGCTGATCTACCCGCCTTCCCTGCTGATGGCGCGCGAGGCGACCTCCGGCGAGGGGTTCCCGGATCGCTGGCAGTGCAGCGAGCTGTCCCTGGCCTTGAGCTACGAGTTCGCGCCGGGCAGCCCGCGCGACGGCGTGTCGATGCGCATCCCGATCGAGGTGCTTGAGCGCGTGAGCGATAAGGGCACGGATTGGCTGGTGCCGGGCATGCGCGAGGAGCTGCTGACCGAGGCGATCCGCGCCCTGCCCAAGGGCGTGCGTCGGCTGCTGGCACCCGCGCCGGACGTGGCCGCGTCGGTGGCGCGGTGGATCGAGGAGGCGGGCGACGAACCGGTCGAGGCAGCGCCCGCGTCGGCGGGCACGTCCGCGCGAGGCGGGAAGGATACCGCGAGCGACGAACCCGACCCTTTGAGCCTGGATGCGGCGATGGGGCGCCTGGCCGCGTGGGGCGCGACGTCGGGCCGCCTCTCGACCCGCAACTCCCCCGCGAAGGCCGCGCGGAAGGACTCCGGGGAGCGGGTGCCCACCCGGCAGGCCGCGCAGACGACCGCCCCGGCGGCCCCCGCGTCCCGCCCCCTCACCGAGGGACCCATCCTGGAGGCCCTCGCCCACGCGGTGCGCGTCCTGCGCGGCGTGGACCTCGGCGAGGCGGACCTCGCGCACGCGCGCGCCCACCTGCCCGACCACCTGCGCATGACCTTCGTCGTCACCGACGCCTCCGGGAAGGAGCTGGGGGCCGGCAAGGACCTTGCCTACCTGCAGCGATCCCTCGCGGGCGCCGCCAACAAGGCGGTGCGCACGGCCGTGCGCGCGGCCCTCGAGGAGGCCGGCGAGAAGCAGGCGCGCGGCAGAAACAAGCGCCGACGCGGCGAGGCGGACGCCGCGCGCGGTGGGGAAACGTCCCCCACCCCGGGCGGCGCGAAGGACTCGGCTGGGACGCGGGCGCGCCCATCCGGGCACGCCCGGGCCTCGGCCCCCGCGCCGGATCCGGCCTTCCACGCCGACGGCATCACCGAGATGCCGACGCTGCCGCGCTCGATCACGCAGGCCTCGGGCACGATGACCCTGCGGGCCTTCCCCGCCCTGGTGCCGCAGGGAAGCGCGGCTTCGCCGGGCGTCGGCGTGCGCGTCATGGCCAGCGCCGCCGAGGCCGACCGCGAGCACCGCGTCGGCCTCGCTCACCTGCTGCTCTCCCGCATCGCCCTGGCGACCACCCGCGTGACCACTCGCTGGACGGGCCGCGAGGCCCTCATGCTGGCGGCCTCCCCCTACCCGGACACGTCCGCCCTCGTCGCCGACGCGCAGCTGGCCTCGGCCCGCTCTCTCGTGGACGAGCTGAGCACACCTGCCGACGTGCGCGACCCCGAGGCTTTCGAGACCCTCGTGGCGGCCGCGCGCGAGACGCACGAGGACCGCGTCTACCAGATCCTCTCGCACGTCGTGCGCGCCCTGGAGGCCAGCGCCGAGGCGGAGGCCGCCGTGCGCTCCCACCCGCAGGCGTCGCTGGCCAGGACCGTGAGCGACGTGGCACGCCACGGGCGCTCCCTCCTTTCCGAGGGCTTCGTCTCCGCCACGCCGGCCTTCGCCCTGCCGCACCTGGCCAGGTACCTGCGCGCCGGCGCGGTGCGCATTGAGCGGGCCGCCTCCTCCCCGGGGGCGCTGGGCCGTGACCTGGAGGACATGGAGCGCATCCTCGGGGCCGAGGAGGAGATCGAGAACGCCCGCGCGGAGGCGGAGCGCAGGCCCTACGACGCCGCGACCGCCCGGGCGCTCACCGAGGCGAGGTGGATGGCCGAGGAGCTGCGGGTGTCGATGTTCGCCCAGACGCTGGGCACCCCGAACAAGGTCTCCATGAAGCGTCTTCTCGGCGTCCTGGCGGGCGCGCGATGAGGCGGCAGGAGGCGCGCGACCTCGCGCGCTCCCTCATGGACGCGTCGGGCCTGTTCGACTGGCGTTTCCGCTTCGATCACGCCAGGCGACGGGCCGGGGTGTGCACGCACGCAACGCGCACGATCAGCCTGTCGGGTCCGCTCACCGACCTCTACGATGCGGACACGGTTCGCGCGGTCATTCTCCACGAGATTGCCCACGCCCTCGTCGGTCCCGCCCACGGACACGACGCCGCGTGGCGGCGCGCGGCACGCTCCCTCGGGGCTCCCGACTCGGCGCGCCTGCCCTCCTCCCTGCCCGCCCCCGACGCCCCCTGGGTGGGAACCTGCCCGCGCTGCGGCGCGACGCGGCGCCTGTACCGCGCCCCTCGCCGAGTATCCTCCTGCGGGGTCTGCTCGCGCAGCTTTGACGCGTCTCGGATACTCACCTGGCGCAGGCACGGGGTTGCCGCCTCGCCCGGCGGCGCCTACGAGCGCGAGCTCGCGTCGCTTCGCGCGCGGCGGTGAGGGGCAGGCCGAGCAGCCACGGACTCCGGCGCGCGGCGAGCACGGACCCACTCGCGGGCGATACCCTTAAGGACATCACCCCTCGAGAGAAGGAAGACATGGGAACCACCGCCAGCCCCGACGCCAGCACCGCCGCCGACCGCGAAGTCCTCACCTGGCAGGGCTTTGGCGACGCTTCGCGGGAACTCACCCAGCAGATCGTTGACTCCGGGTGGGTCCCGGACCTGATCGTCGCCATCGCGCGCGGTGGCCTCATCCCCGCCGGAGCCATCGCCTACGCGTTGGATGTCAAGGCGATCGGCACCATGAACGTGGAGTTCTACTCCGGCATCGGCGAGACCCTGTCGGAACCCGTCCTCCTGCCCCCGCTCATGGACGTCTCGGCGATGGACGGCAAGAAGGTTCTGGTCGTTGACGATGTCGCCGACTCGGGCAAGACGCTGAAGATGGTCATGGACCTCATCGACGAGCACGGCCTCTCCCTCGACGGCTCTTCCGCCGTGCGCGTGGAGGCGCGCAGCGCGGTCATCTACAAGAAGCCCGTGTCCATCATCGATCCCGACTACGTGTGGGCACACACCTCCAGCTGGATCAACTTCCCCTGGTCGACGCTGCCCGTCATCCGGCCATGAACGGGCGGGCGGTCGACCCGGGCGGGCGGGAGTCGGGGGCCGGGAGCACCCCGGCCTCCCAGATCGCCGCGCGCATCGCCGAGGAGCTGGCCCGCCGCCTGGACTCGGGTGAGCAGGTGCGCGTCCTGGGGCTGACGGGCCCGCCCGGCACAGGCAAGACCACGATCGCCGCGGAGCTTAGGCGCATCCTGCCCCGAGTCGGCGTACCCGTCGCGGGCCTGGCCCCCATGGATGGCTTCCACATGTCGAACGCCCTGCTGGCCGCCCGAGGCCTGGCGGACCACAAGGGCGCACCCGACACCTTCGACGTCGGCGGCTACGTCGCCCTCCTGGGGCGCGTGCGCCGCGCCGACTCGCTCGTGCTCGCCCCCGACTATCGCCGCGACCTACACGAGCCCGTGGCCGCCTCGCTGCCCATCGAGCGCGGGGGCCTCGTCATCACGGAGGGCAACTACCTGGGCTTGGAGCTGCCGGGGTGGGCGGACGTGCGCGGGCTCATCGACTTCCTCGTCTACATCGACACGCCCATCGAAACGCTCGCGGCCCGCCTGATCGAGCGCCACGTCAGCTGTGGCCGGGAACGCTCCGATGCCGCGCACTGGGTGCGCACGGTGGACGCGGCGAACATGTCGCTCGTGGCCCGCACGAAGGAACGCGCGGACCTGGTCCTCGCCCCCGCGTGACGTGCCCCGCCTGCGCCGCCCTCCCCATCTGCGCTCGCACCGCGCGCTCGCGCGCCCCGTTGGGTAAGGTACACCTATGTTCCTCTTGATCGGCCTTCTCGGTGGCCTCATCACCGGCATCTCCCCGTGCATCCTGCCCGTCCTGCCCGCGCTCTTCCTCGGGGCCGCGGGCGGCGGGGATTCAACGCGTTCCGAGGCCAAGGCCGGTAGCCGATCCTCAGGCGCCGGGGGCGTGGATCCCGCGCTCTTCCGAGTCGCTCCGGGCGTGAGCCTGGGTGGTCCGGGCGGAAAGAGCATCCGGCGAAGCGGCTCCTCGACCGCCGAGCGCGCCCCCCGCCGTCCCCTGCTGATCGTCGCGGGCCTCGTCACCTCCTTCATGCTCATCACGGTGGCCGGCTCGGCGCTGCTCTCCCTGCTTCACCTTCCCCAGACCCTGATCCGTTGGACCGGCATCGTCCTCCTCGCGGCGGTCGGCATCGGCATGATCATTCCCCGGGTGATGGAGGTGTTGGAGCGGCCCTTCGCGCGCGTGGCTCCACGGGTCTCCTCCGACGCGGCCGGATTTGGCCTCGGCATGGTGCTCGGGGCGGCGTTCGTGCCCTGCGCGGGCCCCGTCCTCACCTCGATCATCGTGGCCTCGAACACCGGCCAGATCACGTGGCGCATCGTCGGCCTGGCCGTCTCCTTCGCGATCGGCGTGTCCGCACCCCTGCTGATCGTCGCGCTCGCTGGCTCCGGGGTCGCCGCCCGCTTCCTGTCGGCTCGCCAGCGCCCCCTGCGCATCGCCGCCGGCGTCGCCATGATCGCGCTCGCCCTGGGGATCGCAACCGACGCCCCCGCCGCCTTGCAGCGGATGATTCCGGACTACACGGCGGCCCTGCAGGGCGAGGACGGGCAGGCCTGCGAGGACGGCTCCTGCGAGCCCGAGACGCAGGTGGAGGCGCGCACGGACTTCGCCCAGTGTGCTCGCGGATCCGGCAAGGACTGCGGGCATCTGCCGGCCATCGGCGCCTCGGAGTGGCTCAACGCCCTGGGAGAGCCTCACGGCACCGTGACCCTCGTCGACTTTTGGTCGAGTTCGTGCGTGAACTGCGCCCGTGAGATTCCCGAGATCGAGCGCATCTACGAGAAGTATAAGGATGCTGGCCTCGTCGTGATCGGCGTGCACTCCCCGCAGCAGGCCCACGAGCGCGACGCGTCCGTGGTGAGCGGCGCCGCGTCCCGCCTGGGCATCACCTACCCGGTGGCGCTGGACCCGGAGCTGGAGGCCTTCCAGGCATACGGGGCGACCGCGTGGCCGACGCACTACCTGGCGGGGCCTGACGGGCAGCTGCACTCGGTGGGCAGGGGCACCTCGGGCCTCGAGGAGCAGGTGCGGGCGCTGCTGACCGAGGCGGGGGCGACTCTCCCCGACTAGGAGCGGAGCCCACCCTCGGACACGAGGGAGAGCAGGCGGGGCGTGACGCGCTCGATGACCTCGAGGGTGTCGAGAAAGTCCTGGTGACCTCCGTACCACGGGTCGGGCACGTCGCCGCTGCCCTCGGGGTCACCATCCCGGTACAAGCAGATGATCGGACCCCGCGTCGGCTCCTGGCCTCCGTCGGCGGGTGTCAGGCCGCTGCGATACGGAGTTCCGACACGGTCCGCCAGGCGCCGCAACGCGCGAAGGTGTCGGCCCGTCATCGCCAGGACGAGGTCCCACTGGCCAAGCTCGGAGGCGCTGACCTGGCGCGCGCGGTGGTCGGGCACGTCGTATCCGGCGCCGCGCAACACGCGTGCGGCGCGAGGGTCGATGGGGTTGCCGCGTTCCTCGTCGGAGACTCCCGCGCTGTCAACGAGGATGGGGATCCCGGCTCTCGCTGCACTCTGTTCGGCGATGGCGTGGGCCATGGTGGAGCGGCAGATGTTGCCGGTGCACACCATGAGGATCCGGGTGGGGCGGGCGTCGGTGTTCATAGCGTCCTCAGGTAGGCGCGAACCGCGTCGGCGCTGTGGGAGGCGGCACGCGCGCCGTCCATGTGGAACGCCTGGTCGGCGCTGGGTTCGCACAGGTCGGAGACGGCTCGCAGGGAGATCCAGTCGACGCCGGCCGACCAGCACACCTGGGCCATCGCGCAGGTCTCCATGTCGGTGCCGATGGCGTCGGGGAAGCGACGGCGCATGGGCTCGGCGTGCTCCTGCGTGCAGAAGGAGTCGGAGGAGAGGATCCTCCCGACTCTCACCCGGTGGGGGATCGCCTCGGCGAGGTCGTCCAGTCGCGCGGCCGCGGCCTCGGATGAGGCGTAGTCGACGGGCATTCGAGGGATCTGTCCCGGAGCGTATCCGAAGGCGGTTGCGTCGGCCTGCCCGTAGATGGCGGTCGTTCCGGCGGCGATGTCCCCGACGTTGATGTCGCGCGCGAGGCCGCCGGTCGTCCCCGCTGCGATGACCACGGGAGCTTCGACGAGGGCGAGGGCGCGGGCGGTCGCGCAGGCCGCGTTCGCCAGCCCGATGCCCGAGGTGACGACCAGGACGGCCTTTCCTTCCAGTTCTCCGAGGGCAAATCGCTGGGTCATGCGCGAGCCGCCCAGCACCGCCTCGGGTGTCTCCTCCTCGCCGAGGGGGGCAAGCTCGTGCAGGAAGGGTGCGGCCTCCATGTCCATGGCGGCCTGGATGACGGCGTCGACGCGGACGCGTTCGGGCATGCGCAGATTCATGCCCTCAATGTTAGGCGACGGCAGCGCCCCGGGCGCGCTCGCCCCGCGCGCAGCGAGACCCCCGGACCGGTGGTTCGGGGGTCTCGCTAGCCTATCGGCGTCTCAGGCCTGGCCGACTCGCTGGCGCCTGCGCGCCCACACGCACCCGCCCGCAAGGGCGATCAGACCGATGCCGGCCGCGACGTGGGGGTAGACCCCGCTCCCGCCGGCGACGGGCAGCGTTCCCACCTGGGTGTCGACGATGCGGATGCCGGGGGCCCCCGCCTCACCGCTCACGCCGGGCTGCGCCGGCAGGACGCGCACGGAGGAGAAGCCCTCATCGGGGCCGAACTCCGTCGTGAGGACGGTGGTCGCGCCCGCGTCGGTGCCGACGCTGATGCGGAATGGGACGGGCCTGGGAAGAAGCGCGTGTCCGGCGGGTGCGCGGGTCTCGACGAGCCAGTAGTTGGTGTCAGGGGCCAGGGGGGCGCTCAGGAAGGTGGGGCCACCGTCGACGACGCTGACGGGCGTTCCCTCGAGTTCGGCGTTGTCGTAGATCGCGAAGGCAGCGCCCTTGAGCGGGTAGGTTCCGTCGTCGTTGGGCGTGCCAACGGGTTGGGTCCCGGCCTTCTCGATGCGGATGTAGCGAGGACGCACGGGAGCGCACGCCTCGTTGTTGGCGCTTCCGTCGTAATCGTAGGGGCCACTCACCGAGTTATAGAGGCCGTGTTTGGGCGTCAGGTGCCCATTGTCGGAGGCGCACTCCAGTGCGGGCTCGTTGTAACCCGGGGTCTTTTTGTTGCGTGCCACATTCATACGGATGTACCAGGTGGCCTGGGCGCCCGGCTCCAGGTCCGTGCCCTCGGTGAGGGTGTAGGGGCCGTAGCGCGTTGGGGTGGCGCTGTCGAGGCCTTCCAGGGTCGTGGCGATCCTGACGGAGCGTTCCTTCAGTCCCGGAGCGAAGGAGGGGGAGTCGGACAGTCGTCCGGTGGTTCCTTTCAGGGTCCCGTCGTTGGTGGCGGTGATGCGATAGGTGACGGTGATGTTGGGGGCGAAAGCGTCCTTGACGCTTTCGATGCTCTTCTCGATGCGGATCTTGGGGGCCTGCTTCTGGTTGGTAAAGGTGCAGGTCACCGGCAGAGCCTTGGCCGAGGAGGCGGGGGGCACGGCGGAGAAGTCGATGCCGCCGGTGGCCGGGTCGCGCGTGACGTTCACCCGGTCGCCCACGCCGTTGACGCAGGTCACCTCCGAGAGCTTCCACTGCGCGGCATTGGGGTCATCGCTCACCGGCCAGGGGCCGTAGTAGCCGGGCTGGCCGGGCGCGATCGGATTCTTGCCGGGGATCGTGGGCCCGGTCTCGGCGACGATGAACTGGGACTTGCCGGGGATGAAGGACTGGTATCCGCTCAGAACCGTGCCGCCGTCACCGTAGGCGGTGGGCGTGAGGGAGAAGTCGGAGAAGGATCCGGGACTGATGTAGGTGTCGGCCTGCGCCTCGTTGGGCAGGGGCGCGCCCTCCGGGGTCTTCCAGTTGCCCACCGGAAGCGTCGTGAAGTTGAACGCGGGGATCTCCTCGCCGGGGGCTCCGGAGTCCTCGGTGACGTTCTTCGCGATGCGCAGGAATCGCTCCTGACGGAACTCTCCGTAGAGGCATCCGAAGGAGGTCTGATTCTCCTTCGTGGTGAAGGTGTTGACGGGTTCCGAGCCCGCGGGCGGCTCGGCGGGGCAATTGCCGTCGGCGCTGGGAACGAAGCCCCACAGGAAGAGGCGGTAGGGGATGCCGTCAACGACGAGGGTGCGGTCCGAGGTGGTCTTGTTCACGGTGAGCACGTCGTCAGATTCGGGCGTGTGCCCCGGAACATCCACGTAGTTGGGGTAGTAGTTCGGCTGGTCGGTGTAGATGTCGTAGTTGCCGTAGCCCGGGCCCACGTGCTGGAAGCAGAACCAGGTGTTCTCCCCGTATCCACGGATGAGGGCGTAGTAGGGCGCGTTCGTGGGGCACGAGCGGGCGGAGTACGCCTGCGAGTAGTACCTGTAGGCTCCGCCTTGATGTGCCACCGCGGTCGTGTCGTTATCGTTGGTGGTCTCGTGCTGGTCGAAGGGGAAGGACTCTTCGAGGTCTCCGATACGAATATCGAAGGAGGCGTGCACGTAGTGGATCGCCGACCAGATCGGGAAGTTGTTGTGTCGGACGGTGCCGATCAGGAAGGTGCTGTTGAGCGCGGACTTGCCGGGGTTGTTGGGCTTGTAGCCCAGGGCGCTCGTGGTCGAGGCGGAGATGACGTTGTCCCTGTACTCCCCCTGGTAGCCGTAGGGATTGATGTGGTAGTCCCAGGCGACACCTCGGGTGATGTAGGACCAGTAGTCTCCGCGCTTGGCGACGTCGGCCTTCAGCCAGCGCTGGGCGACGCCAGCCTGGTGAGCCTGCGAGTACTGGTTGCGGTCCCTGGAGTCGTAGACGCTCATGCCGCGCACGACGCCGTAGTATGCATGGTCGGCGATGGCGGTTGTGCGGTCGGTGGGAGAGTCGTTGAGAATGGCGGGACCGATGCGGCCCTCGACGCGGTCGAAGACGACCTCGTCTGATCCGGCACTTTCGAGGGTCGGGCCGGCCTGGGTCGGGGAGGCCAGCAGGCCGGGCATCGCGACGAGCGCGGCGAGCGCGGCTGCGACGAGGACCCGCACGCCATATCGACGAGGTGCGCTGAGCGCCCTCGCATGTCCCACGCGGCGGGCGTTGGGGCGATACTGCATCAGTTCTCCAAGTGTCTTCTACGGTTCTAAGGTAATTATATTTGTTCAGACAAGCGCCGAACGAGTGAGCTTACTCGCCAATTGACGCTTCGGGTTCTTCGGGCGCGTCCGCGCCATCGGCCGCCTCCAGCGCTTCCGGCGTCTGCGTCGCCTCCGGCGTTTCCTGGGCTCGCTTGCGGGAGCGCAGCCAGATCCATCCGGCGACGCACAGGATCACCACGACGGAGGCGAGAACGGCGATCATCCAGGGCTGCAGGACGCGGGGGTGCACCTGCGCGGCCTCGGCCTGCGCGCTCTCGTCGTCCATGGGGACCCTTTCGCCCGTCACGAGGAGGCGGTGCGTGTTCACCCCGTAGGGCGTGCACGTGATGAGGGTGGCCAGGTCCTTACCCTCCACCTTGTTCAGGGATTCGGTCTCGTTGGGCAGCACCACGCGGATGTCCGTGACCTGGTACTTCAGGTGGCGTCCGGCGGTCTCGATGTAGAAGTACTCGCCCGTCTGCACGCTCGTGAGCTCGTCGAAGATGGTGGCTGTCCCCAGGCCCGTGTGGCCGGTGAGGACGGTGTGGGTGGATTCCCCACCCACGGGCAGCGCCGTGCCGAAGAGATGACCGACCCCCTTGTCGAGGGTCGCCGAGTCGGTGCCGTGGTAGATCGGAAGATTGACGTTGATGGACGGGATCTTGACGGTCGCCATGACGTCGTTCAAGTCGAGCTGGGAGAGATATTCCTGGTACTGGGCGGTGTCGGGGCGCTGCGCATCCAGCCAGGGGTCCAGGATGGGCGCCTCCGCCGCCTCACGGTTGTATTCGTCGGCGCGTCGAAGGTTGTCGGCGACCGCGTCGGGGCCAAGCTCCTCGGCGACCGCGCTGAACTGCTCGGCGATCTGGGCCTGGCGGTGGTTGTTGTACTGGGTGGCCAGGACGGGGTAGAGCAGGACGAGGATGCCGGCAAGCAGGAGAACGGGGGGCGCGACGGTGAGAAGACGCGCCTTGAGCGGTGTCTTCGACTGATCGGTCGCTTGGTTGCTCACGCGTTCTCCATTCGTGCTGGCATTCCAGCAGTGTCATTGGGTCCTCGCCTCGAAGGAGGCGGTTGGTCGTCGCATGCACGGGGGTGCGGCCTGCGGGCCGCACCCCCGTGTGCTATCGCGGATCAGGCGTCGGCCTGCTCCTTGCGGCGCTTGTTGGCGAGCACGATCGCGCCGGAGCCCGCCACGAGGAGGGCACCCGTGCCGATGAGCACGCCGACACCGGCGGCACCGGTCAGCGGCAGGTTGAATCCGCCGTTCTTCGGCACGTCCTTGACGGTGGTCTCGAGGGTGTACTTGTTGGCATCGGTGGAGTTGGACGCCAGGATCTGGAAGGCGATCGGGCGGGACTGCAGCTCGTAGCCGTCGGGAGCCTTGGTCTCGACCAGGCAGTAGTAGCCGGGGTCGGCCACTTCCTCGTTGTCCTCCCAGTCGTTGTTGCGCAGGCCATCGATCGTGACCTTGCCCTGGTCGTCGGTGACGAAGGTGTCCTTGCCGTCGACGGTCAGCTTGGTGTCGAGGGAGGCGTCCACCGACTCGAAGTTATTGGCGGGCTTGGTGGTGGGCTTGCACTTGTAGACCTGGAACTCGGCGCCCTGGAGCTTCTTGGTGTCGTCGACGGAGGAGGTCTTGGTGATCGTCACCTTGCCGAACTTGGAGACAACCTTGGCGTTCGGGTAGTCCGGCGGGGGAACCTCGCCGCTGCCGGGCGTCCAGTTGTTGGCGGGAGCGCCGGGCAGGAGGATGGCCTTGTTCTCGACCAGGCCCTCGTCGCCGATCTTCTCCTTGAGGGTGCCCTCCAGCGACATGACGATCTTGGTGTCGTTGCTCTTGCGTTGGGCGATCATCTTCTTGCGGCCGGCCTCGGTGAACTCGGCGGTCCAGAACTTGGTCTTGCCGTCCTTGCCCACGGCCGGGATCAGGGTGTAGTCGTCGCCCTTGACCAGGTCCACCTCGCCGTCCTTGGCTTCGACCATGCGCAGCTCGATCTGGCCCTCGGGCAGGTCCACGCGCTTGTCGTACTGGTCGACGACGTTGTAGTAGTCCACGACCGGGGCGTCGGGCACGTCGGCGGTGATGGTGTAGGAGATCGGGGAGCCGACAGCGGGCGTCTGGGCGTCGTCAACCTCCTTCTCGACGTTGACCTTGGCGTTCTTCGGGTAGGCGTGAACGTCGTAGACCCACTTGTTCAGCTCGGTGGGGTGCGTCATCGGCACCGTGATGATGAAGGGGCGCGAGCCGGTGTATCCGGCGGGGGTCTGGGTCTCGGTGACGATGTAGGCGCCGAGCGCGAGGTTGTTGAAGGTCGCGAGGCCGTCAGCACCCGTGGTCATGGAGACGGGCGTGCCGGTGCCGTCGGCACGGGCTGCCTCGATGGCGGCGGCGTTCGCCGAGATCTTCTCGTCGCCCTTGCCCTTGCGGTAGTTGGCGAGCTTCTCCCAGCCCTCCTGCTTGGTCAGGTCGACGGAGGTGAGCTTTTCGACGGTGAAGGTCGCGCCGGCAAGCGGCGCACCGGTGGCGCTCGGGTCGACGAGGCCGTTGCCTTCCTTGGTGCCGTTGTCGTCCTGCTTGACCAGCTTGTGGATGGTGATCGAGCCGGTCTTGGCGGCGTCGAGGTCGACCAGGGAGGGCGCACGCTCGGTCGTGGCGGCAAGGCCGAAGGTGGGGGTTGCCTGCGACGCGGCGGCGGGCAGGGCCAGCGCGCCGGCGGCGACGGCAAAGGCCGCGAGCAGGCTCAGGCTGCGGCGGGTCTTCGTGGTGCTCATTGGTTTCCTTATTCTCCTGTGTGTGATGTGTGAGACGTAAGTCTTCAACGGGAGGCCAACGCCCCCGAGCGCGAGCGGAAGCGTCGTCCTCGCGAGCGCGTCGGCGTCGTCGGCTCTTGACAGCTCGCCGGTCACGCCATCGCCGCGGGTCGGCACGGCCGCAACGAGGGTTCATCCGCAACGCTCAGGCGTTCGCCGACGAGACGCGATCATTCAAGCGACTCGCGACCTCGGCGCCACCCGAACGCCATCGAGAAAGTCCCCTCGATTGGCTCGTACGTTGCGATTGTGGACCCCGCTGGGGAGCCCGGACAATCGCTCGATACCTTTGACATACCAAACCATACGATACGGTTACCGAAAAACGCAACTTTGTATCATCTGTTTCACATGTCCCACTCTTACGCCCGCCGCAACCCTCCGCACTCCTGCGAATTGTTACGGGTTTATTCTTGATTACCAGCATATTCGGCAGGTCCCACGATACCGGGAAGAGCCGCTTAGACAGCTGACAGTTAATAAGGATAGAACAGGAGTAACTGACAGACAAGCGCACTTCACACCCCGCCACACCTCCCCGGATACTCCCCCGTCGGCGTGCGCGGCCCGAGAGACCCCCTCGGTCGAGGCCGCGGCCGAGGCTGCTGCACAATAGAGACCATGGACCTACGCCCCGTCGCCCTCGGCACGCCCGTCACCACCTTCGACCCCTCGCGCCCGACCCCGGCCGCGATCGTGTCCGGTCAGATCGCCGCCCACGACGCGCCTCACCCCCTGTCGGTCTTCGACATGTTCCGCATTGGGATCGGCCCCTCCTCCTCCCACACGGTCGGCCCGATGCGCGCGGGACTCGCCTTCACGACGGAGCTGACGACGCTGCCGCCTCCCTCCCACATCACGATCGACCTTTTCGGCTCCCTCGGAGCCACGGGACGCGGTCACTCCACGGACCGCGCCGTGCTCCTCGGCCTGGCGGGCTACGATCCGGAAACCGTCGATATCGCCACCGTCGAGGCCATCCTGCCGACCCTGGCCAGCACCGGGACGCTCACGCTGCCCAGCGGAACCCAGGTCCCTCTCGACGTCGCGCGCGACGTCCGCTTCGTGGCGCGCGCGGTGCTGCCCTATCACGTCAACGCCCTGACCATCACCGCCACCGGTGCGGACGCGGGCATCATCCTGCGACGCACCTATTACTCGGTGGGAGGCGGCTTCGTGATGTCCCAAACCAACGATGACACCGACCATCCCGAGGTCTCGTCGCTAGCCTCCGGGCAGGCAGGCGTCGGCATTGACGTCCCCGCCCCGTATCCCTTCGCCTCGGGCAGCCAGCTGCTGGCGCAATGCGATGCGGCGGGCATGAGTATCGCGGAGCTGGTGCGCGCCAACGAGGAGGCGGTGCGCCCCCGCGAGACCCTCGATGCCTACCTCGACCGCGTCGCCGACACGATGTTCGACTGCGTGGACGCCGGGACGTCCGCGACGGGGATCCTGCCGGGAGGGCTCGACGTTCCCCGCCGCGCGCGAGCACTCGCCGGTAAGCTCGCCCAGCGCCTCGTCGGCCCCTCAGCCTCCTTCCGCTCCGGCGGCGAGGAGGGCGCGCCGGGCGGCGCGCACGCGTGGGTGTCGACCACCGTCGATCCGATGCGCGCGATGGACTGGGTCAACCTATTCGCCCTCGCCGTGAACGAGGAGAACGCCGCGGGGCACAGGGTCGTGACCGCGCCAACAAATGGGGCGGCGGGCGTGATCCCGGCCGTGCTGGGCTATCTCGTCACCCACTGCCCCGAGACCGGATCGACCCCGGGCGTCGCGGCGGGTCCGGATACGCGCGACGGATCGGTCGCTCCGCTCCGCCACATCCGGCTGACCGAGAGCCCCGCGTGCTTCTCACGCGAGGACTCCGAGCTCGCGGGCGGGGCTTCGTCTCGGGAGCGCCGCCGCAGCCTCGTGCATGACTTCCTGCTCGCGGCCACCGCGATCGGCGCGCTCATCAAGACGAACGCCTCCATCGCGGGGGCCGAAGTCGGCTGCCAGGGCGAGGTCGGCTCCGCGTCGGCGATGGCGGCGGCGGGCCTGGCCCAGGCGCTGGGCGGGAGCCCTCAGCAGGTCGAGAACGCCGCGGAAATCGCGATGGAGCACTCCCTGGGGCTCACCTGCGATCCCGTGGCCGGACTCGTCCAGGTGCCGTGCATCGAGCGCAACGCCATCGCCGCTGTCAAGGCGATCAACGCCGCGCGCATGGCCCTGTGGGGGGACGGTCGTCACACCGTGAGCCTGGACGTCGTCATCGAAACGATGCGCCAGACGGGCAACGACATGCTCTCCAAGTACAAGGAAACCTCCGAGGGAGGGCTGGCGGTCAACGTCGTCGAGTGCTGAGCCCGAACGACCGGGGGAAGCGAGGCGGACGCGGCTCGGGCGGGCGGCGCGCGCCCTGGTCGGCCTTTGGGCCGACGCGCCGAGCGACGCTCGCGGCGCAGACCGCGGTTCCGGCGGGCCGCCGACCGCGGACACCACCACGCGACCCCCTGAGCGGGGATGCGCACTCGCCACGCAGCCTCGGACTCACGGGGATTCCCGCCCCCGCCCCGGGTTGCCTCTCGTTGACCGCGACATGCTCGCCCAAAGACGGGAGCTCCCCCACCCCTGGCCGACTGCCCCCAAGGGGGAGCCGACGCCACAAGGCCGCAGGGACCCCCGCCCCTGCCTGAAACCCAGACCACCCCTGTCTTGCCTCAGCATCTCCTCATGCAACCCAGACCACCCCCGCCTCGCCACAAGTGCCCAATACGGCCGATTGTTGGGAGGCAGGGGTGGTCTCGGTTTCATCGCGTCCCACGGGGCCCCGAGCAGGGGTGGTCTCGGTTTCATGGCCGCCGGTTCAACCGATAGCTGGGTTCCCCTCGATTGTGCGACCCGAGGCCACGACCCGTGTGCTACTCCGTAGCCAGGGCCTCGGAGGGGCTGACGCGAGCGGCGCGGCGTCCCGGCAGCCAGGAGGCCACGAGAGCGCAGACGACTGCGATCACGAAGACGATGGCCAGCTGGCCCCATGGAATGCTCAGCACCGGGGTCGCGTCCTCGAGAGGAAGGGCCAGGACACCAATCCACCCGAAGCAGGCACCCAGGACAAGGCCGATGAGCGCGCCCGTGAGCGACAGGATGAGCGCCTCGACGGCCATGAGCCCCTTCATCTGGCGCTTCGTCAGGCCGAGTGCCCGCAGGAGCCCGTTCTCGCGGGTGCGTTCGGCCACCGACAGCGACAGCGTGTTGGCCACACCCACAAGAGACACCAGGACGGACACGCCCAGGAGACCAACCAGGACGAGCATCAGCCGGTCGATCATCGTCATGTATATCTTGCGTTCGAGGGCGCTTCCGGACACGTCCAGGGAAGCGTCCTTGAGCAACGCCGACTGGACGGTCTCAGGATCGGACCCGTCAACCATCTTGATAATGACGGCTTGACGCTCTGGCTCGGAGATGCGGCGCAGAGTCGCCTCGGAGACGGCAGCCTGGCCAAAGGAAAGGGAGTTTGAGTAGACGGCCGTCAGCTCAACGCAGGAGTCGGCGCACAGCTTTAGCTTCTGACCCTCCACGGACTTCTCGCCGACGCGAACCTGATCGTCGCTGAGCTGTGTCACGGGAGAATGAACCACCGGGGTGTAGTCCGGCTCGCCGGACACCGAGACCGAGGCTGCGATCTCAGCATCCAGGTCGCTGTCCCCGAGCGGCTTGTAGGCGGGCGCTCCCGACGTCTTGGTCAGCTCACCGGAGGCACCGTACTGGTCGACCGTGGCCGCCACCCCCTCTGTCGAGACGATGCCTGACTTCTGCTCGTCGGTCAGGACACCGGTCCTGCTCACCGCAATGAGGTCGAAGGGCCTGGCGGAGTTGACCGCGTCGACCAAGGTGGTGCGCATGGAGGCAGCTCCCACCATGATGGTGACCACCAGGGTGACGCCGATGATGATCGCGGTGCCCGTGGCGGAGGTGCGTCCGGGGTTGCGGGTCGTGTTCTCGCGAGCCATGGCCGACAGCATCCCGGGGAACAAGAGACCAAATCCGCGGGTGATCGACGGCAGGAGCACTGAGATCACAAGAATGGCGCCGATGAGGGCAAGGATCGATCCGCCGAAGGCCCCCAGGAACTTTGCCGAGTTGTCCTTCGCGCTCAGGGCGAGGGCCACGAGTGCGCAGGATCCCACGGTCATGAGCAGGCCGATGATGAAGCGCACCGTGTGCTTCTTGCGGGCGGCGGCTCCCACCTCGTTGACGGGGGCGAGCGCGGCGATGGGGGCAACTCGCGAGGCGGCGCGTGCGGGGAAGACCCCGACGAGAGTCGTAAAGAGGGTTGCTCCCAGCCACGTGCCGATGAGCTGCACGGGCGACAGCGCCCCGATTGCGGCGGGGAAGCTATCGGCCAGGCCAGTACCCCACGCCGCGAGCGTACCGATCAGCGCACCGGCTGCGACGCCAATCGCGGATGAGATCGCTCCGATCGCGAACGCCTCTCGGACGACCAGCGAGCGCACCTGTCCCCTCGTTGCCCCGAGGGTGCGCAGCAGCGCCAGCTCTCTGGTGCGTTGCGCGAGCACGACGCGGAAGGTCGAGGAGACGACGATAGAGGCAACGAGCGCTGCAATCGCCGGGAAGACCAGCATGATTGCCATCGTGGCTGTGCTTCCAATTTGTGCTTGATCCAGGTCTTCCTTGATCTTGTCCTTGACGGTGCTCACCGTTATGTCGGGGATCCCTGCGAGCGCCGAGTTCGCGGATGCCACCCAGTTCTCCTGGGTGGCCACGGGAGGGTTTGCGTTCTGGTCCGCATCGGTGGAGGACGTGGCCACGAGCATCGCTCCCGTGCTGGACGTGCCATAGACGGCGGCAAAACCCTTATCGGTCAGGTAGGAGGCGGGCAGGTCGGCACCGGAGGTACGCGAGGGGGTGAGTCCGACGATGCTCACGGAGCGGTACTCTCTCGAGGAGTATCCGGGGCGGATGCCCAGCGTATCGCCGACCGACAGCTTCAAGGTCGAGGCAGTTGATTCGGGGATGACAATCTCGGTCTCCGATTCGGGGAGCTTTCCTCGTGTCAATCGGGGCTTTTCGAAAGGATCGGACGGGAGGATCGAGACGTAGAGCTTGCCGCGGCTGTAATCGCTCTGGGCGTCGCCAGGCCACTGCCCCATTTCCTTGATGCCGGATACGCCGGGCAGCGCCTTCAGAGCGTCGGTGGCGCGCGACATCGACTCTTCTGTCCCGCCCTTGCCCCGCTCGACGACGATGGTCCCTCCCTGATACCGAGAGTAGACGCCCGCGCTGAGGCTGGCTGCCAGGGTGGTCATGACGATCAGGGTGATCGCGATGAAGGCGGTGGAGATGGCCACAGCCAGGCCGGTGGAGACGTAGCGGCGGCCGTGGGTGCGCAGGTTGGCGCTCAGGAGTGTGCTTGTTGCAGACATGGGTGAAGCCTCTGGTTCGTGTGGGGCGCTCAGCGAAGCGACGCGGCCAGCGAGTCGGCGGTGACGTCACGCAGGTCGGAGACGACCTGACCGTCGCGGCAGACGAGGACGCGGTCCGCGTAGGCTGCCGTCCTCGTGTCGTGAGTGACCATGATGACGCTTTGCCCCAGTTCGTCAACCGCCCGTCGCAGGAGCTCCATGACCTCTCCCGTCGAGCGGGAGTCGAGGTTGCCGGTGGGTTCGTCCGCGACGATGACGGCCGGGCGGCTCATGAGGGCGCGGGCGACGGCGACGCGCTGCTGCTGGCCGCCCGACATCTCGGAGGGCCGGTGGTCCAGGCGGTCTCCGATGCCCAGGGAGGCGACGATCATGTCGAACCAGGCGGGGTCGGGAGTGGCACCCGCCAGGCGCATCGGGAGAAGGATGTTGGCGCGGGCGTCCAGGGTGGGAACCAGGTTGAAGGACTGGAACACGAAGCCAATGCGGTCGCGCCGCAGCTTCGTCAGCGCGGTGTCATTCAGGGCCGTGATGTCGGTCCCCTCGACGTAGACGCGCCCGGAGGTGGGGGCGTCGAGACCGGCGAGAATGTGCATCATCGTCGACTTGCCGGATCCGGAGGGACCCATGATTGCGGTGAACTCACCGGCGCCGAAGCCGACGGTCACGTCGACGAGGGCGCGCACCTGGGCGTCTCCCTGCCCGTAGAGCTTGGAGACGGCCTGAAGCTGAACGATCGGCATGGCCTGCCCGCTTTGGGGCGCCGCGTAGGCTGGGGCCCCTTGGGGAGCCGGGTAGGCCGGGGCTCCCTGGGGTGCGGGATAGGCCGGGGCTCCCTGGGGCGCCGCGTAGGCTGGAGTCCCTTGAGGCGCCGGATAGGCCGGGGCACCCTGGGGCGCGGCTTGGGGCGGGACGGGAACGTAGTTTGTGCTCATGTCCCCATCCTGCTTCTCCACTCGCCTGAGCGCTAGGGGTAGCTACCCTGATTACCCCCTGAATCCCCCCGGGGGAAGCGTCAGGACTCGCTCGGCTCCCACTCCTCGTCGCCGCGCAGGATCAGTCCCCGGTACCGGTTGATCGCCGCACCCACGTCGATGAGGCGCGGGCGCGCGAGGAACGCCGGATAGGGGCGGGCACCGAACTTGCAGACCGCGTCGAGCCCTTCAGACGCCAGCCGCCTGCCCAGCTTCGCCATCAGGTCGACCAGGTCCTGCTTCCCCGCCATCTCCTCGAGGACCCCGCGCACGCACCACGCGATGGCTTCGGCCTGGCCGGGGTCGAGGACCGCCTCGACGTCAGAGATATCGACGACCTGCCGATCCACGGTCAGGGCGTGCGTACCGGTTGCCTTCGTGCGAGGACGGTCCACTCGCGCTTTGGCGAGAGGGACCCGGGGCGCGCTGTCCCAGGAGGCGGGGGCATCGGTGCGGGGACGCGGAAGATCGGCGGCAACCTGCTTGGCGCGTTCGGTGACGTCGAGACAGCGGTAGTTGTCCATCATGAGGACGCGGTCGGCGGCGTCCAGGAAGGCACCCGAGCCACCGACCACCATGATGAGCGAGGTCCCGGCCCCGGTCAGGGAGGACACTCGGTCCACGAGCGGGGTGATCGGTTCCTTGTCGGCGGCGACCAGGTCACGCATGCGGGTGTCCCGAATGAGGAGGTTCGTCGCTGAGGTGTCCTCGTCGATGAGAAGGCTGCGCGCACCCAGCTGCAGGGACTCGATGATCGAGGCGGCCTGCGACGTCGAACCCGAGGCGTTCTCCGTCGAGAAGTTGGTGGTGTCGATGCCGCCGGGCAGGTGACTGATGAAGGCAGAGATGTCGACGCCCGTCACGGCTCGCCCGTCGGCGGCACGCACCTTCGTGGCGCTCGGATCGGTTGCGACCAGCTCACGGCCATCGCCCGGCACGTGGGCGTAGACGCCGCGGGCAATCGCCTCCAGCAGGGTCGACTTTCCGTGGTAGCCTCCGCCCACGATCAGCGTCAGCCCCCGCGGGATCGCCATGCCCGACACGTCGCCCGCGTGCGGCAGGCTCACGGATACGCGAAGCGAGTCGGGGGAGTGGAAGGCGACGACCCCGTCGCCGGTCAGGGGCGCCTCGGAAACCCCCGAGCGGCGCGCCAGGAGGGAGTCGTCGGCGACGAAGGTCACCCACCCGTTGGTTTCCAGCTGTTCCTGCAGCGCCCGATGGTCCTCGTAGGAGGCAATGTGGGCCAGCAAACGGGAGCGCTTGCGCGTCGTATCCGGGTCGTGCGACACGAAGTCGAAGCAGTCCATGACGACGTTGGGAACGTCCACGTCAAAGAGTCGAGCCGCGCTCTTACCGAGGATCGTGCGCCCGCGGGCCGGGAGCTTGACCTGGAAGCGGACCTCGACGCGATCGGGAAGCACGCTGGCGTAGGAGCGCTGCAGGATGAGGGCACCCGCGCGGGCGATCGACACGTCGCGCGCTCCCCGAGCGCGGATGGCCTCGTCGAAGGCACGGGCCAGGAAGTCAGCGGCCGCCAGGCGTGCATCCGGCGAGGCCAGGGCCTCCTCCGGCAGCCCCATCGCCTGGGGGGTCGCGTAGGCTCGTAGCGCCGTGGGCGGAGCAAAGGGGTCGGCTTGGACGTGATCGATCGCGAGGGTGAAGTCACCGTAGTCCCAGGCTCCGGCGACTTTCTTGTAGAAGCCGTAGGGGCGTCCGTCGGCGTGGCGCAGCTGATCCAGCAGGTCCGCGTCGGTTCCGGCGACTGAGCGGGAGGGGGCCTCGTATCGGGGGGTCATGCCCTCAAGAATACAGGTGGACCTCCCGGCTGCGAGGCAGTGGCCTGCGTCCGGGCCGAGGCGCCGGCGCCCGCGCGGGGCTCACACGGCGTTCTGGGCCGCTTGAATGAGGTACCACACGACGTAGGCGACGCCAAGAAGCTGGAGGACAACCATGACCGCCGAGACGCCGAGGGCGACCCTGGTCATGGTTCGCACATCCGAGGGCGCATCGGCAGAGCGCGCCCTTGCCGCCAGGACGATCGCCCAGATCATCGACGACACCGACACGACGAGAAACAGGGTGAACCAGCTGAGGAGGGACAGGACGATGACCGTGATCGAGTAGACTCGCAAGCCCTCGAAGCGAGCGGCCGCGAAGGCGGGCTGATCAGCGGGACCACCGCGCGGCGATTCGCCATCGGCTGGCCGGGCCGCGAGGCTCGAAGCGCCCGGCGTCGTGGGATCGTTCATGGGCAACTCCATCATGTCGCTGGCGATACTCCCCTCAGTGTAGCCCTCGCCGCTGCGCCGACAATGGGCACGCAGGTGAAGAATGTGCGGGCACCCGCCTCGCGTCGGTCACTCGACCAGTCCCTAATGCGGATAGAGCATGAAGAGTGCGATGATCCCGATCACGATGAGGAGCTGGAGAACAACCATGATGATGGTCACCAGGCGAGCAGCATTCACCAGGCTCCGCACGCCGGAGGGAACCTCCTCGCCGCGCGCCTTTCCCGCGAGGATGATCGCCCAGATCATCGCCGGGACCGACATGAAGATGTGGAAGAGGAACCAGCTGAGGACCGACAGGACGATGGCGACGATCGCCTGCGTTCGCATGCCGTCGTACCCGGAGTCGTACGGAGCCACGTATCCTGGCTGGCCATACACCGGCTGCCCGTAGCCGTACGGGGCCTGCCCATATCCGTACGGAGTCTGCCCATATCCGTATTGGGCCTGCCCGTAGGCCCCCTGTCCGTAGCCGTACGGGGCCTGGTCATATCCGGGCTGGGAGTGACCGTACTGAGGTGCCTGCCAGGTCGGGGCCTGGCCGCCGGGAGGCAGGGAGGCGTAAGGGTTCGAGGGATCGGTCACGGGTTGCTCCTCACTGCATCGCTACCAAGGTCTCGGATCATCCTAGCCGACGCGTGCCTCCTCGCCGCCGGTCGCTCAGGAATACGCCTGCACCCAGGTGGCAAACAGCGCCATGATGAGCGCGGAGCCAATGAGAACGAGGAAGGTGGACACGAGGATCACCCCGGTAATCACCCCGTGAGCAATCGTGCACGCCTTGGCGGCCGAACGAGCACGCTCGACCTCGGCCGCGACGTCCATCGGGGCGCCGTACAGCCGGACCTCTTCCATCAGCTTGTCGGCCCAGAACCACATGCCGCCGGAGAGGAACATGCCGCCGAAGAGAAAACTCAGGTAGGAGAACATGCGGGCCGTCGACGCGTTCGAACGAATCTTCTCGATCGCGGGGTTGAGCGCGTACATCGGCTGGGCGTACATCGGCTGGGAGAAGGGGGCCTGGCGCGCATACGTCCCCTGTGCTCCCTGGCCCGCGCCCGCGAACTCACCCGCTCGGCGGCCGAAGGTCTCGTCCTCCGATGCCTGGTATTCCGTGGAATCACTCATCGGTCGCTCCTCATCCGTGTGCCAACCTTCCCGCCCATCGTAACGCACGGGTCCCGCGACCCCGGGAGGCGAACCTAGACGCCGCGACCGAGTCGGGGTACAAGAAGCTGCGGATTGTGCGCACCAATGGAAGCGGGGCCCGGGGAGCGTGATGCTCCCCGGGCCTCACACTCGCGGTCTGCTCAGGAGAACGCGCCGGAACCCGCTTCGGTGAGGGCGATAATGATCGGAATGATGATGACGAAAACGAGGAATACGGCAATGATGACGCCGTGAATGATCGTGCAGATCTTGGCGGCCGAACGCGCGCCCTGAACGTCGGTCACGACGTCCATCGGCGCACCGTAGGCCTGGGCCTCTTCCATCAGCTTGTTCGCCCAGAACCACATGCCGCCGGACAGGAACATGCCGCCGAACAGGAAGCTCAGGAACGAGAGCATGCGGGCGGTCGACGCGTTCGAACGAATCTTCTCAACCGCGGGGTTGAGCGCGTACATCGGCTGGCCGTATGCCTGCTGTCCGTACGCCTGCTGTCCGTAGGCGGGCTGTCCCTGCGGGGCCTGCTGTCCGTAGGCGGGCTGCTCCGGAGACGGAGACGAGGGGTACGGGTTCGTGGGATCACTCATAGAAAACTCCAACTGGACGCGATCATCGGATACGGGGTTCATCGTAACCTATGCTCCATCCCAAAGAAAAACGAGTGATGCAGCCAACTTCTGCCGCCTTCTTGTCGCAAGCGCAACGACCCGTGGCCTCCTCGCGCCGACCCCGCCCGATCCCACGAGGGCCGAGGCGGCGCGCCACTCGTCAGAGGTTTTCGGACATCAGAGGTTCTCGGAGATGATGAGAGCTGCGATGAGAACGACCTGAAGCGCAAAGCCCCCTACCGCGATGCCTCGCGCGATGTGCGCCTTGGTGACGACGTCGGCAGGCGCCCCGATCTCGCGCACTCGCCGACACAGGCGCTGGCCGCGTGCCCACGCGGCGGCCAAGAAGAGCAGCGGCGTGGTGAAGAAACCAATGACGGCGAAGACGATGACGAAGGTCGCCTCCGACTTGGCCTGGGAGATGGCCAACTGCTGCAGGGAGGGCATCTGCTGCGGGGGCGGAAACTGCTCATACCCCACCGGCTGGAGGCCGTAGGGAGGCGCCGGCTGAGCCCCGTACCCCGCAGGCGGCGCGACCGGCTGGGCCCCGTACCCCGCGGGCGGCGTCGGCTGCGCCCCGTACCCCGCGGGCGGCGCGACCGGCTGGGCCCCGTACCCCGCGGGCGGCGTAGAGGATGGCTGTTGCTGCCCGCCATAGGGGGCCCACATGCTCGGATTCGTTGCTCCGCTCACACCGCTCACCCCTCAGACGTAGGAGGGGTCGAGGAGGGCCAGCAAGAGGGGAATCCCGATGAGGAGGACGAAGCCAACCACCTCGACGAGCGTACACACGATCGCTGTCGTGCGCGCGCCCTGGAGGTCTCTGACCACGTCGGCCGGTGCGTCCACCATCTGCGCCTCTTTCATCAGGCTGCCACCCCAGATCCAGGCACCTACCGAGAGGATCGGCCCGAGGGTCACGAAACTCACGAACGCCATGATGCGCACCATCGATGCATTCGAGCGAACACGCTCAACCGCGGGATTGAGCCGGTAAGCGGTTTGACCATAGACGGGCTGGCCGTACGCGGGCTGATCGTAGGCTCCCTGCGGCTGCCCATAGGGCGACTGGACACCGGGCTGGCCCCCACCGTATCCCGCCTGCCCCGAGCCGTAGGGCGGCTGGGCACCGTAGGATCCCTGCTGATCGTAGGGCGACTGCCCGTAGCCGCCGGGCGTGCCGTAGGGATTCATCGGATCACTCATTGCTCTCTCCGGTCCAACGTGGGGTACTTGCCTCCCACATCATACGAGCCTCCGGCGAAAAACAAGAGTGCGCCCTCACAGCATGCAGGACACGCAGCCCTCGACCTCGGTGCCCTCCAGGGCCATCTGACGCAGACGCATGTAGTACAGGGTCTTGATTCCCTTCCTCCACGCGTAGATGTAGGACTTGTTCAGGTCGCGCGTCGTCACCGTGTCTGGATAGAACAGGGTGAGCGACAGGCCCTGATCGACGTGCTGGGTGGCCACCGCGTAGGTGTCGATGATCTTCTCCGGGCCGATCTCGTACGCGTCCTGGTAGTACTGGAGGTTCTCGTTCGACATGTAGGGCGCGGGATAGTAGACGCGACCGATCTTGCCTTCCTTGCGGATCTCGACCCGCGACACGATCGGGTGAATCGATGACGTCGAGTTGTTGATGTAGGAGATCGACCCCGTCGGCGGAACCGCCTGGAGATTCTGGTTGTACATGCCGTAGCGCGCCACGTCGGAGGCCAGCGCCTCCCAGTCCTGCCGGGTTGGAACGTGGATCGACGAGGCCGCAAGCAGTTCGCGGCACTTGTCCGTGGTCGGCTCCCACGCCTCGTCAATGTACTTGCGGAAGAACTCACCGGACGCGTACGTCGAGTCCTCGAAGCCCTCGAAGGTCTCCCCACGCTCGCGCGCGATCGTGCACGAGGCCTTGATCGCCTCGTAGAGGACGGTCATGAAGTAGATGTTCGTGAAGTCCAGCGCCTCCTCGCTGCCGTAGTACACGTGCTCCCGGGCCAGGTAGCCGTGCAGGTTCATCTGCCCCAGACCGATGGCGTGGCTCATCGCGTTGCCTCGCGCGATCGAGGGGACCGCACCGATGTCGGACAGGTCCGACACGGCCGTCAGCCCCCGGATAGCGGTCTCGATCGTCTTGGAAAAGTCCGGGGAATCCATGGTCTTGGCAATGTTCAACGACCCAAGGTTGCAGGAGATGTCCTTGCCGACGTGCGCATACGACAGGTCGTCGTTGTACGTCGAAGCCTCCGAGACCTGCAGGATCTCCGAGCACAGGTTCGACATGGTGATGCGCCCCCTGATGGGGTTCGCCGCATTCACCGTGTCTTCGAAGACGATGTAGGGGTAGCCCGACTCGAACTGGATCTCCGCGATCGTCTGGAAGAAGCGACGCGCGTTGATCTTCCTCTTGTGGATCCGCCCGTCGTCCACCATCTCGTGATACTTCTCCGTCACCGAGATCTCGGAGAAGGGAACGCCGTAGACACGCTCCACGTCGTAGGGGCTAAAGAGGTACATGTCCTCGTTCTTGCGGGCCAGCTCGAACGTGATGTCCGGGATGACAACGCCCAGGGACAGCGTCTTGATACGGATCTTCTCATCCGCGTTCTCGCGCTTCGTGTCCAGGAACGCCATGATGTCGGGATGGTGGGCGTGCAGGTACACGGCGCCCGCACCCTGACGCGCCCCCAGCTGATTCGCGTAGGAGAACGAGTCCTCGAGGAGCTTCATGACCGGAACGACGCCGCTGGACTGGTTCTGAATCTTCTTGATGGGGGCGCCCGACTCGCGCAGGTTCGTCAGCTGCAGCGCGACACCGCCGCCGCGCTTGGACAGCTGCAGCGCCGAGTTGATGCCGCGCGCGATCGACTCCATGTTGTCCTCGATGCGCAGCAGGAAGCAGGAGACCAGCTCGCCGCGCGCCGCCTTTCCCGCGTTCAGGAACGTCGGGGTCGCGGGCTGGAAGCGGCCGGTCATGATCTCGTCCACGAACTGGCGAGCCAGCTCGATGTCGCCGCGCGCCAGGTAGAGGGAGACCATCGCCACGCGGTCTTCGAAGCGCTCCAGGTAGCGCTTGCCGTCAAAGGTCTTGAGGGTGTACGACGTGTAGTACTTGAAGGCACCCAGGAACGTGGGGAAGCGGAACTTGTGGGCGTAGGCCTGCTTGTACAGCTCCTTGATGTCGGCGAAGTCGTACTGATCCAGCACGTGCTTCTCGTAGTAGCCCTCGTCCACCAGGTACGTCAGCTTCTCCTCCAGGTCGTGGAAGAACACCGTGTTCTGGTTGACGTGCTGGAGGAAGTACTGGCGTGCAGCCGCACGATCCGCGTCGAACTGGATGCGCCCGTCCGCGTCGTACAGGTTGAGCTGCGCGTTCAGCGCGTGGTAGTCCAGCTCCGGTGAGGGAGCTTCCTCTACGCCCGTGTCGGTGTAGTTTTGTGCCAAAACTGTTCCAGTCCTTCGCGAACTCTGGAGACATCCTCGGGTGTTCCGAGGAGCTCGAACTTGTACATGTGGGGGACCCCCAGCTTGGCCGCGATGATGTCGCCCGCGATGCAGTAGGCCTTGCCGAAGTTGGTGTTTCCCGACGAGATAACGCCCCTGCACAGGGCTCGATTGTCGGGGTCATTCAGGAACCTGATGACCTGCTTGGGTACCGCTCCCCTGACATTCCCGCCACCGTAGGTGGGCACGATGAGGACATATTCGTCGCTCACGCGCAGGGGATCGTCCTTGGGCAGCAGCGGAATGCGCGCCGCCGGCACGCCGAGTTTCTCAACAAAACGACGGGTGTTGCCCGTTGCCGATGAGAAGTAGACGACGCTGCCCATGATGATCCTTCCAGCTTGTCGGGTCGGTGGACCTCTAGTGTCTCACCCGCGAGGCCCCGGCGTCCGCCTCGGCGAGGCGTGTCCCGTGTGGGATGGTCGACGCGGCGGCAGAACGAGCGTCGACGGGCGACGGATCAATGGCCTTCCCGCACCTGGGAGGGGGCGAGGGGCAGTCGGCGGAGCGGATACACGTCGGCCCCGGCCTGAAGGTCGGGGCCGACGGTGAGACTCAGGCCTGAAGGGCCAAGGGGGCGGCAGCCGCAGCCACGGCCTTGATGCGGTCGGGGCGGAAACCGGACCAGTGGTCCTCGCCGGCGACGACGACGGGGGCCTGCTGGTAGCCGAGCCCCTTGATGAATGCCAGGGACTCCGGGTCCTGGGTGACGTCGATCCTCTCGTAGGAGACGCCCTGCTTGTCGAGGGCGCGGTAGGTCGCGTCGCACTGGGGGCAGCGGGGCTTGGAGTAGACAGTGATCGACATGTTCGTGTCTCCTTGCGGCCAGGGGCCGGACGATTGCTTCGTTTGTACATTCTCGTGCGGCTCGTTCGCCGCGAACACCACAACACTACACCTCGTGGCCCAAGGCGCAAGCGACCCCTAGATGTTGTGTCGAACGCTCCGATCGTGCGTCGCTGTGGACGAGGGGCGAGGCCTCTGTGGACGGAGCATCCGGTCAGCCCCAACAACCGGCTATCATTCCTTGTCACCCCTGCGGATAGGGATCGTCCAAACAGGCACAAATGCAGGGATTGAAGGTCCACCAACCCAAGCGGCGCCCCGAGGACGTGCGCTTGACACAACCTCGGATGCGGCTGTGGACGCCTCCATCACCAACCTGTGCATAACCATCCAGCAGGCATCAAAATAATGTCAAGCGTCACACCGCGACGCGGCGTCTTGGGCGTGTCGCACCCGCATATGTAGGGGCTGTTGGCGACTAATCGCCCCTACATCTAGGGGCGGCGCTTTCGCTGATGCCCTCCTGCCCACCCGCCCATCTCCGTCCCGGCCCTTCGCCGAGCCCCCGAGGCGAGAGGGGGACTCGGAGCCTGGACAGTTACGGGCCTGGCCGGGTCCAGCCCGGCGGCGCTGGCAGGTAGGACCGGCCCGCACGGCATTCGTATCGTCCCGCATTCAGCCGCCCCCGGGGCGAACCTCGGAGCCACGCGGGAAACCGCGACCGCCCCCGCACGGCGCCTCGGGTCACTGCGTGAAACCACGACCACCCCCGCACGGCGCAACGTCGAACGGAATGAAACCGCCACCACCCCGGCACAGGCAAATCCGCCCGTTTCGCCGCGTTAACTGTGCGCAGGGGCGGCCCCGGTTTCATCTTGCCCCACCCTCGCACCACGCAAGGGTGGTCGCGGTATCACGGGCGCTGCGACGCGCGCACCGCCCACCCAACCCACACGCCTGCCACAGGCCGGACCAACACGTCCGCACCGGTATTAGCGCCCCACCAGCCCCACGTCCACACCAGCCAGGCGCAACCCAACCAACAGGCGCAACCCGCCCGGCGGCAAACAAACCCACCCACTGGCACCCTCAACCCACCTACCGCGCACGTTAACCCAGTAAGTGGAGCCTGGGCAACGCCGCCCACCCACCACCAAGTGGGTTAACCTGCGCACAAGCGGGCCAGCCCCACCACCAAGTGGGTTAACCTGCGCACAAGCGGGCCCACCTGCACCAGCACAGCATGCGGAACCAACCCCGCCGGTAGAAATCCCATCGGCAGAAATCCCGCCGGCAGGAACCCCGCCGACAGAAACCAGCCCCGCGCCGAACGACGATCACCGGCGGCGGGGCGAACGGCTGCACGCCAGCCACAGGCAAAGCCCCTGGGGTGGGCAGCCGGAAGCCGCCTCCCCTACAGCCCGAGGAACGCCCTGATCGCGGGCATCTCACGCACCGCCTGAACCAGCCCGGCGCGGTAGGTGGCTTCCAGGCGCTCGCGTCGAGATTCGGTGTTGTTAATCCAGAGGTTGTCGGGCGCAAAGACGTAGGCCCGCCCGCGCTCCTCCAGGTCGAACAGGAAGCGCCGCCCGGCGTTGTAACGGTCGGGCCGACGCGCGACTCCCTCGTAGACCGACGGGTAGGAGTGATAGGTGGCTCGCAGGAGAGCCCCAACGCTGGCCGACATCGGCCCCTTGACGTAGTCGCGCGGGCGGGTGAGGACGACCAGCAGCTTGCGGTAGCCCTCGCGCAGGGGCTGATCGAAGGGCAGGCCGCCGTTGGGTCCCAGTGCGCCATCGACGTAGGTGTCGCCCTCGATCTCGACGGGCGGCATGAGGACGGGCAGCGTGGAGGAGGCGCGGATGATGGGGCCGAGCGTGTCCAGTGTGCTCATGTCTTCCTTGGAGAACCAGCGCACCTCGCCGCGCGACGCGTTGAAGGCGGCGACGCGAGTGCGCGCCGGGTTGGCAAGAAACGCGTCCATGTTGAAGGGGTAGGCACCATCGGGGTAGCAGATTCGCTCGTAGATGTACTCGGCGTTGAAGTAGCCGTGCCCCTTTCGGAAGTGTTTGAGGCCACCGAACTCTGGGTCGTCAACCAGGTCGACGAAGGTCGCATGCGAGCGACGGGCGTCGCGGGAGGTGAAGTTACACAGGTGGCTAGATCCCGCGGAAACCCCCGAGACGTGCGGAAAGTTGATGCCCTCGGCAATCAGCCTCGCGACGAGCGCGGCCGTGTAGGCGTTGCGCATCCCCCCGCCCTCAAAGACAAGGGCGGTGTCGTCGATGGTGACCATCGTGCCGATGGACTGCTCGGGGGTCGGGTAGCGCTCTGGTGTTTCCTTCACGCTTCGACCCTACCGCTCGGCAACCGACCTACGCTCGCGTACCTCCCGTGAAGACCACGTAGTGGTAGAAGAAGAAGCGGAACGCCGTTCCGAGGGCGAAGCCGACGACGTAGACGGCGACGTTGTCGGCGAGCGCGGAGGCCAGTCCCAGGATGTGGTGGGTGAAGAGCAGGCAGAACTGGGAGATGCCGATGCCGCACGCGTTGGCGAAGAAGAAGAGGACGGCTTCGCGAGTGGCATTGTCGCGGGTGCGCCCCCTGTAGGTCCACACTCGGTTGGCCACCCACGAGTAGCCGGTGGCGATCGTGGCCGCGACGAACTGGGCGGTGTTGGGGTGCCCGGCGAGGACGGCGAGGGGTCCGTACTGGAGGAGGTTGAACAGTCCGGCGTCAACGACGTAGGCAGTGGCGCCAACCAGCCCGAATTGGATGAACTCGCGCACCCACGCCAGGAGGCGCCCGGCGAGGCTCACCGACGAGGCCGGGGCTCCCCTCCCGCGAGCGCCCCGCCGATCGGGGGCGGCGTCCGCGAGAGCACCAGGTGCCCGGCTTCCGTGCTGATGTGTTCCATTCACCCCACTAGTGTGGCACGCCCGAGCCGCGCTTTCGACCCTCGCCCGCTCCGGTGCCCGCCCCTAAGATGGTGCCCATGACGGACACGAACCAGAGCGAGGCGGCCGCCGCCTCGTCGATCCCGGCTCCCCCGGTTGCCCCCAAGCGCTACGGCTACCGCGTGCGAGACCACTTCGGGCACCGATTCGACGACCCCTGGGATTGGCTGCGCGACGGCGATGATCCCGAGGTCCGCGCACACCTGGAGGCGGAGAACGCGTGGGCGGACGCGGTCACGGCGCCGACGCGCGAGGCGGCCGCGCGCCTCGTGGAGGAGGTGAAGGCCGCGACCGCGCTGACGGACGTGAGCGTGCCGATCCGCGACGGGGACTACTGGTACTTCCGGCGTTTCGCGCAGGGCCAGTCCTACGCGACGCACCACCGCGCGCCGGTTCAGCGAGACGAGGCCGGGGCGCCGATCCCACTCGTCCCCCAACCCGGCGTGCCCGCGGAGGGCGAGGAGCTCCTCGTGGACGAGAACGAGTGGGCGCGCGGGCAGGAGTTCTTTCGCCTCGCCGACCTGAGTCCCTCGCCCGACGGGCGCCTGATCGCGTGGGCGCGGGACACGAGCGGCGACGAGCGCTACACGTGGGTCATCCAGGAGGCCTCCGGCCGCGTCATCGACGAGGTCGTGACCGACGCCGGGTACGGGTTTGCGTGGGCGGACGATTCCCGCTCCTTCATATACATGGGCGTGGACGACGCGTGGCGCGCGTGCGACGTGTGGCTGCACCGGGTGGGCACGCCTCGCCAGGCCGATGAGCTGCTGCTCGTCGAGCCCGACGAGGGCTTCGAGATGGGGTTTGCGCCGTCGGGTTTCCCGGGGCACGTCGTCATCCACTCCTCGTCCTCGACGGCGGGGCGCGCGTGGCTGTGGCTGCCCGCCCACCCGACCGTGCGTCCGCTGCCGCTGATGCCGGTGAGGGCGCGCACGCTGGTGTCGGCGGATTCGGCGGGGGATCGCCTGTTCATCGTGCACACGGGGCTCACGCAGGAGGGCTCGCTCGCTCAGGCGATGCTGCCCGAGGGAGGCGTGCCCGAGGCGTTGGCACGGCTCGGCGTCGCCTCCTCGCCCGCGTTCTCCCGGGAGGCGCTGGCGGATCGCGCGCCCGGCACCCCCCTGCCGGAGGATGAGCCCGCGCCTCTCACGCCGTTCGGCTCCTGGGAGCCGCTGCGCTCCCCCGCTCCCGGCGAGCGCATCACCGACGTCGAGGCGCACTCCTCCTACGTGGCCCTCTCCCTGCGTTCCGACTCGCTCACGCAGGTTGACGTGTGGGACCGCCGCGAGCCCGAGCCCACGTGGCGGCGCGTGGGGGTGGATGCCCCGGTGCGCACGATCGCGACCGTGCCGACCCCGTGGGAGGATCCGCTGCGCGTTGAGTTCCAGTCGCAGACCGTGCCCCCGACGGTCGCGGAGGTAAGGCTGCCGAAGTCTGCCCCGGCCTCGTCCCCCGCGGACACGAGCGAGAACGTGGCCCTGAGCGTGCGGACCCTGCGCGCCCGCGAGGCGCCCGGATGGGACCCGGCCGAGTACGTTGAGGAGCGCGTGTGGGTGCTCGCGCGCGACGGCGCGACGCGCATCCCCGTCACCCTCATCCACCATCGCGACGCGCGACCGGACGGCACGCACGCGGGCTGGCAGATCGGGTACGGCTCCTACGAGGTCAGCTACGACCCCGAGTTCGAGACGCTGCGCCTGCCGATCCTGCGCCGCGCCGTCTACGCGATCGCGCACGTGCGCGGCGGAGGCGAGATGGGCCGCGCCTGGTACGAGGACGGCAAGGAGCTCGTCAAGGAGCACACCTTCACGGACTTCATTGACGTGGCCGACTGGCTGGTGGACTCCGGCTGGGTGGCTCCCGGCCGCTTGGTCGCCGAGGGCCGCAGCGCCGGCGGTCTTCTCATGGGTGCGGTCACCAACGCCGCCCCCGACCGTTTCCGCGCGATCCTGGCGGGCGTGCCCTTCGTGGACGCCCTCACGACGATCCTGGATGCCTCCCTGCCGCTCACCGTCGGCGAGTGGGAGGAGTGGGGCAACCCGGTGACCTCTCGCGCCGTGTTCGACGCGATGAGCCGCTACACGCCGTACGAGAACGTGCCGGACGGTGCCCTCCTTCCCGCGATCATGGCGACGACCTCGGTCAACGACACGCGGGTGGAGTTCGTCGAGCCCACCAAGTGGGTGCAGCGCCTGCGCGAGGCCACCGGCCAGGTGCCCTCCGCGGACGAGGCCGGGGCTGGGTCCGTTCCCGCGCGCGACCCGTGGGAGCGCCCCATCATCCTGCGCACCGAGATGGTCGCCGGGCACGCGGGCCCCTCCGGGCGCGAGGGCCGGTGGGCGGCGCGCTGCGAGGAGTTCGCCTTCGCACTGGGCCAGGTGGGCGTCACGCGGTAACACCTGGGGCTGCCGACGAGCGGTCAGTACCCGTTGACGGCAAACGCAGGTGGGGGCGGTCTTCGCTGGAAGACCGCCCCCACTATCGTGCCGCGCACGATGCGGCGTGGCTGCGCTGCGTTACTGCACCGCGTTACTGCGCGCCGCCGTCCCAGCCGGGGCGCAGGGCGAAGGCCTCAATCTCTCGCCAGTACCCCGCCGACATAAAATCACCCTCCAACCAAACGTAGTCTGCCAGCCTGTTCATTGTGATGACGTCCCGGTATGCTCCCCCATCCCACGGCCGGTAAGAAAGGGTGACATTATGATCCTCTCGGCGACCCTCGAGCGCGTAGACGCCCGTCTCACTCACCTGGAACACCATTCGCTGGTTGATTCGCGTACCTTGATAAGTAAACAGGTAGCGACCTCGCCCACTCGTCAGGTCCACTGAGAAGGCATCACCGCCTTCGCTGATGAACCGGTACTCGTCACCAACCTGGACCCCCTTGTAGCGAAAAATGCTGCGCTCCCTGTTCACTTCAATGGGATTTTCCTGCTCATCGATCACGGGAACGATCGTGCGCTGTCCGGTCGACAGGTCCCAGCGCTCGAGAACCATCGTTCCCTCCTCTCTCCCGTCTGCCAGCACACGCGTGGCCCGAGAGTCACCCGTTTGGACGCTCGGAATCGTGATCACGTCCCCCTCGCAGGCGAACTCTCTCTGCCCCGACACCAAACCCTCAATCATTGGCGCGACACCAAGGATACGAGGAGTATCACCATCACGATCATTCAACTGAATGACGACAGACAGCTCCTCCGGTTGTTCACCATCGCCGCCCGACTGTGCGGCGTAGGCTTCGAAGGCCTCTGACTTCATGCGCCAGAGCTGCTTCGTGTCAACAATCGACAGGATCCGATCCCCGCACTGCCCAATATCTCCGCGCGTTCCGGGAGTTGACACACTCGTCACGCTTCCATCAAGTCCGATCGTATCGACCCGATAAGCCAGGTCGATCTCGTAAGAAACCACGATGATCCGCCCATCCGACAACTCATAACGCTGGACGTCTGAGCCCCGCCAGTCCTCAGTTTCTTGGCTACTCGTTCCGTTTTCTGTCGTCTGATACTCCCATTGCTCGGAACCGAATGAGATACCGCGATCAGCCCACAGGATCCTGCCTTCCGACTGGTTGTCGATACGAATGATGTCCTGCTTCCCTTGTGCGTCAACAAGTGCGACCAAGTTGTTCTGGATTGGAGCACTAAGACCCGACTGTGACTGTGCTTCACCCAGCTGCACAGCAATGACGGCATCTCCGATAGCCAGCTCGCTGGTCGGTGTAACCGGCAGAGGGCGTTTCGGAACGCAGCTCCACGCGAGCAATGCAATTGGAAGAGCGAGTACAAGAAGAGCCCATCGACGGGAACGCTTCGGCTTCTCCGGGCGACCATGCTCCTGCTCATCGGCACCCGTCTCGCGCCTCTCATCGTTATGTGCACTCATGGTCGTCTCCGTCCTCGTCTGTGCGGCGAAGGGCGCGGCCACGCCCGCACCCGAGTCTAGGGCACTCCGCCCGGGCGGCCACGGCCTCGTCCCATCGTCGTAGCAGCCGGAGCTGCCTCCTAACCGGGCACAAGGCCCGGACAACCGAACAACGTTACTGCGCGCCACCGTCCCACCCAGGGCGCAGGGCGAAGGCCTCGATACGCCGCGTACTCCTCGACAGCAGGCCCTTCGGCTCAAGGTACGACGTCAGGGCGGCCGTTGCGAAGATTTCGCGCCGTTCACCCCCATCCCACGGCCTGTAGGACAGGGTCACGAGGCGGTCCTTGTTGCGATCCTCCAGCGCGTAGACACCGGTCTCGCTCACCTGGAACACCGCTGCAACGTCAGACGTCTCCGTAGGGATGGAAAACAAGAACCTTCCTTGGCCTGTCACCAGGTTGATCGCGTAGGCATCGCCGTTGCTACTGATGAGCCTGTACTCGTCGCCAACGCGGATTCCTTCATACTCGACGATCCCGTGCTCATCATCGACATCAATGGCGTTGCCCTCCTCGTCGAGTACAGGACTGATCGTGCGCTGCCCCGTAGCCAGGTCCCATCGTTGAAGAACCAGGGTCCCCTCCCACCAACCCCTTCCGCTGCCATACCAGGAGGAGTCGTGGACGGAGGTCAGCTGGACGCTCGGCAGCATCAGCGCATCCCCCTCGCAGATGAACCCACCCCCGCCAAATGCCAGCTGCTCATCCAGCGGTGCAGCCGCAAGAATCCGTGGGACATCACCATCGTGATCGTCCAATTGAACGATGGCCGACATGTTCTCCGGCTGATCGCTCTCACCGCCCGGCTGGGCGGCGAAAGCCTCGAAGGCCGCCTCTTTAATTCCCGGCGACCACTTCGTATCGGCGAGCGCCAGGATCCGCGACCCGCACTGCCCCACACGTCCGCTCGTGCCGGGGTTGTCCACGTGAGCAACGGTTCCATCGAGTTGGATTGTTTCGATCCGAAGGCTATCAGGACTCATATTGACAACGACGATTCGCCCATCCGGGAGTACAAAACGCGTGGCTTCCTCAGAGTCCCGCCCTTGGCGTTCGATCTCCTGCGTTCCTCCCTTGGTCGTGAGGAATTCTTGTTCCGGCGTCCCGTAGGAAACCCCGCGTTCACCCCACACGATGGAGGCCCTATACCTCGCATCGATGCGTCCGGCTTCACCCCACCCTCGCTCGTCAAGGAGCATGATCCAGTTATCGGATGTCCCTCCCGGCATGCCCGCTTTGGGCTTTCCTTTACCCATCCGCAGGGCGATCACCGCGTCCCCCGCGCTTAAACGATTGACTGGCTTCTCATTCACGGGGCCGAAAGGCGCGCAGCTCGAGACGAGCACAGCGGCCGACAGCATCGCCGCGAGGAGCGCCCATCGACGAGAACGCACCGGCTTCACCGAGCCACCCGTCTCCCGTTCGAGAGCGTTCGTCTCGTGTTGCTCGTCGTTACGTGCACCCATGATCGTCTCCATCCTCCTCCGTGCGGCGAAGGGCGCGGCCACGCCCGCACCCGAGTCTAGGGCACTCCGCCCGGGCGGCCCCGGCCTCGACCCCACCTACCACGAAATGCAGCGACACCGCGCCCCGGCCTCGTCCCCCTCCAATCAAGCAGGCGGGATGCCGATAGGATGACGGCATGACGATTACGGCGGCGGCGGACGGTTCTTCCCTGGGCAACCCCGGGCCCGCGGGCTGGGCCTGGTACGTGGACGAGGACACGTGGGACGCGGGCGGGTGGCCGCGAGGCACCAACAACCTGGGTGAGCTGACCGCGATCCTGCGCCTGCTTGAGGCAACGGCCCACACCGGCGAGGAGCTGCACATCCTCGCCGACTCGCAGTACGCGATCAACGTCGTGTCCAAGTGGCGGCTCGGCTGGAAGAAGCGCGGCTGGACGAAGGCCGACAAGAAGCCCATCAAGAACCTGGAGCTCATCCAGGAGATCGACCGCGCCATGGAAGGGCGCCGCGTCACCTTCGAGTGGGTCAAGGGCCACGCGGGCCACCGCATGAACGAGCGCGCCGACGACCTGGCACGCTCCTGCGCCGAGGCCTACCAGGCGGGGCGCACGCCCGAGCCGGGCCCAGGGTTCGGGGGCGGCGCTGACGGGTCGCGCGGCGCTGCACCCACGAGCGAGTCGGATGACGCGGCCCCTGCGCCCGCGTCGGCTGGGCCGCGCGGCGCGGACACCACTCGTGACGTGCCGGTGGGCGATTCCGCTGCGCGCGACACGGCCACGGCTGGAACCGACACGTCGCACTTCCGTTCCCATCCCAGCGTCTTGTCGTCGCCCAGTGAAGTGGACGAACCCGCACGGGCGGTCACTGCCTCGTCGAAGAAGGAGGCCTCGGAGAGGATAGCCTCCGTGAGTACGGTCGACGCGGTTGCCCGCGAGCGCGAGTTCATCCTCGCGTGGACCGGAGGCGACGACGAGGCGCTGGCGGGGATGACGGACGAGCGCACGACGCGCATCTGGCCGGGCGGTGGGGCGACCACGACGCTGGCGGGCCCCTCGCCCGCCTCCCCATCCATCGGCCGCATCGACGTGCACGATCTGGGCGGCGCGTTCCTGACGCGCTACCGGGTGCGCTGGGAGGGCGGCGCTTCGCTGGAGTCCAGCGTGTGGGCGCAGGCGACTTCTGGGCAAGCGCGCCTGATCATGGTGCACCACCAGTCGACGCTGATCGCCTGATCGCCCTACGAGCGCGAGCGGCTCCGACGCGCACGGTTCTCGCGGCGGCCGCACGGCCGTCAGGCAGGGTCGAGGCGCTCGGGGCGCCGGGAGGTCGCGGTACCGGGTCCGGGAGGCCACGAAACCGGGGCCGGGAACACGAGGCCTCAACGACATCACCGCATCGGTAACGTCTGAGCCGCAGGATAAAGCGCGCCTCAGATGCGAAGATGTCTCGAACGGGTGGAGCGTAGAGCAAGGAGCGCACGACCCGACGGCGCACTGCACTATTGGGGACGGGAACACCACCTGGGAGCTAGCGCAATGCCTCCCCAACCAACGCAACATCACGTGGATGCACATGAATGCGGCAGGTCGTCGTTCGCGATCACACAATGACCAGGACGGCGCTCACAACCACGACCCCAACGCGTCTGCGGCTACCCTCACGCGACACGGGATCACCGACGCGTTGACCGCGAGCGTATCGTGCGACGGTCGGACGCCCTCTCGCAGCACCGGATCACCCCACCCCAACCGAGAGCCGCATGCGGCAGTGAGGCCACAGCTACAGCGGATATCGAAATGCTTGGGCGCCCGGTGGGAGAAAGCTGCCGGACTTCGCGTTGCAACGCGCATAGCTGCAGCGCCCCGGGGGTGGCGGCAGTACCAAGCCGGACATCGCGATCAAACACTCCGAGCCTTCTGAGCCGCGTGCAACGTCTCGAACGGGAAGCTGCGAAGTCAGCCGAACTCGGACAGGCCTCCGTGAGGGCACGGGACACGCGACACCCGTTAGGGGGCAACGCACCCGTTCAGAAGGGGTGTAATGCCTACGGATCGGGTGTAGCACCCAGAGAGACAAGAACAAACGCGGAAGCTGCGAGGACGTCAGACACCTCTACCTCGGCAAGCACCCCGCCGTGGAGGGTCGTGCTTCGTCGGCGTCAAGCGTGTGGGCACCAGCTACCTCTGGTGAGGCGCGCCTGGTCATGGCGCACCGCCAGCCAACCTAAATCGCCTGAGCTGCACTGGTATGGGGTGGCGACAGACCGATATTCGGAAGCTTGCGAGCCCTGCAGGTGAGGCGCCGGCTCACGCAGGGCCCATTCATGCCTCTGCGCGGATAGCTTGCACGACTCACCGAGGCGTGTGTGCCACGCTTGGAACCCCGGGCCCCTACGACCGACGCGAGGGTCCGGACACCTCGCGGCGCGTGTACCATGCTTGGAACCCCGGGCCGCTACGCGGACAGGTTGCGCGCCCGCATTCAGCTTTGCTGCGCTGGAACACCACCGGGCCGCTACGCGGATAGGTTGCGCTCACGCGGATAGGTTATCGGCACGCGGACAGGCTATGCGTTCGCGGATAGGTAATTAAGGTATCCACATGCTCATAGCCTATCCACGAAGCCATTTCCTATCCGCGAGGATCTGAGAACAAGCACGCGCGGCATCCGTCGCGCGGGCGCCACCGACGCCACCGACGCCACCGCATCGATGCTGTCAGACAACTCGCGCAGCCGACGGACGAAGGCATGACGCTGCTATAAAACAAGCTCGATCGCGCCCAGTCGAGCCACCCACGCCCCCGGTCGGGCCACCCACAGGCCCAGTCGAGCCACCCACGCCCCCGGTCGAGCCACCCACAGGCACAGTCGAGCCACCCACGCGCCCGGCCGAGCTGCCCTAGCGCGGTCGGGCGGGGAAACGGCGCGGCTGGACCTGCTCTCCGGGCAGCCGGGCCGCCCTCGCGATCAAGCAGCCACAAGCCCCCTACAGCTTGGCGCCCTCGAAGCTGAAGATGTCGAGGAACTTGCGCGCGCGGTCCGAGGACGGGTCCGCAAAGAACTTGCGCGGCGGATCGACCTCGACGATGCGCCCCTCGTCCATGAACACGATGCGGTCCGCGATCGCGCGGGCGAAGCCCATCTCGTGGGTGACGATGAGCATGGTCATGCCGGTGCGCGCCAGTTCCAGGACGACGTCAAGGACCTCGCGCACCATCTCCGGGTCCAGGGAGGCGGTGACCTCGTCGAGGAGGAGGATCTCGGGGTCCATCATGAGGGCGCGCACGATGGCGACGCGCTGGCGCTGCCCGCCGGAGAGCTGGCGCGGGTAGTCGTCGGCTCGGTCGGCCAGCCCGACGCGCTCGAGCAGTTTCAGCGCCCGCGCGCTCGCGTCACCGCGCGATTCTCCGGCGACGAGGCCGGGGGCGAGCGTCAGGTTCCCCATGACGCTCAGGTGCGGGAAGAGCTCGTAGGACTGGAAGACCATGCCGATGCGCCGGCGCACCTCGGGCCAGGAGACGCCGGGCGCGGCCAGGTCGGTCCCGTCAAGGATGATCCGCCCGGAGTTGATGGGTTCGAGGCCGTTGATCGTGCGCAGGAGCGTGGACTTGCCGCACCCGGAGGGGCCGATGATGACGACGACTTCGCCGTCGGCGACATCGAGGGAGACGCCGCGCAGGGCGTGGTGTCCGCCGGGGTAGGTCTTGTCGAGGTCGACGAGGCGCAGCTGCGCTGTGCCAACGCCCTGAGGGGATGAGGCCGCGGCGGGATCGTGCGCGCTGCCCTCGCGAGGCGTGCCGCCCTGGTCGGAGGTGCCGGATGTCAGTTCTGCCATGTTTTCTCCATGTGGCGTGAGAGGAGCGAGATGGGCCAGCAGATGAGGAAGTACAGCACAAAAATGAGGCCGTAGATCCACAGCGAGGCGGTGGGGTAGGTGAAGCGGTTAGCGTCAATGATCTGCTGTCCGACTTTGAGGACCTCAACGACGCCGATGAGGACGACGAGGGAGGTCGTCTTGATCATGCGGGTGATGAGGTTGACGGCCGGGGGCGCAAGCCTGCGCAGGGTTTGCGGCAGGATGACGCGGCGCATGGTCTGCCTCGGGGTGAGTCCCAGAGCGTACGCGGACTCGTACTGGTGGCGCGGGATCGCGATGAGTGCGCCCCGCACGAGGTCGCCCATTTCGGCGCCGCCCCACAGGGTGAACACGAGGACGGACGCGGTGATGCCGTTCAGGTTGATCCCCGCGACGCGCGTGAGCCCGAAGTAGGCGACAAAGAGGAGGACGAGCTGAGGCATGATGCGCACGAACTCGAGGTAGATCTGCATGAGCCAGCGCAGGGGGCGCCAGCGCGAGCGCATGCCGAGGCCGACGAAGACGCCGAGCACCAGCGACAACACGACGGACAGCGCGGAGATGCCGACGGTGACGCCCAGGCCCTCGAGGATACGCACGAGGTTGCGGCCTTCGACAATGACGTTAATTCCCAAATCCGCCACGGCGCACCTTCTTTTCGATGAGTCGGGCCGCGATAGACACGGGCAGGAGGATCACCAGGTAGGCGATGACCAGGAGGACCAGCGCTTCGGAGGTGTTGTAGGACATACCGATGAGGTCTTTCGCGACGTACACGAGATCGGGCAGCGCGACGACCGAGACGACGGAGGTTTCCTTGATGAGGAAGATGACGTTGGCGGCGAGCGGCGGCACGGAGGTCGCGATGGCCTGCGGGAGGGCGACGTGGCGCAGCGTCTGGGTGCGCGTGAGGCCGAGCGCGGACGCAGACTCCCACTGGATGGTGGCCACCGAGTCGAGGCCGGAGCGCAGGGCCTCGGCCATGTAGGCGCCGCCCAGGAAGATGAGGCCGACGATCGCGCAGGTCTCGCCGCTCCACTTGACGCCCACGCGCGGCAGGCCGAAGTAGATGAAGAAGAGCTGCACGAGCAGGGGCGTGTTGCGCGACAGCTCAACGTAGGCGGCACCGATCTGGGCGGCGAGCGGGATCCGGTAGTGCCGGATCGCGGCCACGAGGAGGCCGACCGCGAGCGAGCCGACGATGCCGATGGCAGCGATCCTCAGGGTGAGGATCGCGGCGTCGACGTACAGGGGCGCGTATCGCGCCAGGATGTCGAGGTTCATGGGTGAGGAGTGGGACGAGGCGGCGGCCACTCGGGGCGATCACCCGCAGTGGGTGGACCCGGGAGCGAGCCACGGCCTCGTACCTGTGTCAGTTGGTGGAGGTGGTGTCGACGCCGCCTTCGACGACGAGGTCGTCGGGGGTCGCGGCGTCACCGTAGACGGGGGCCAGGGTCTGCTCGTAGTCCTTGTGGAAGAAGTTCTCCTCACCGAGCTCGGTTAGCTGGTTGTTCAGCCAGTCGAGGAGGGGTGCGTTGCCCTTCTTGACGGCGGCGGCAATGTAGCTGGTCTCGCCCAGGCTCTTGATGCCGACGCTAAAGCCGGGGTGCGCGATGGCCCAGGCGATGACCTCGGTGTTGTCAGTGGAGAAGGCGTCGCCGCGGCCGTCCTCGAGGGCCTGGTAGGCGTCGGAGTACTGGTCGTACTTCTGGAGCTTCACCTCGGGGTGGTTGGCCTCGAAGTAGGCTTCGGCGGTGGTTCCCTTGGTGACGATGAGGGTCTTGCCGGCCAGCTGGCCGACGTCGGTGATCTCGGCCGACGTGGGCGAGACGACGCCCAGGGAGACCTTGAAGTAGGGGTTGGCGAAGTCGACCTTCTCGGCGCGTTCGGGGGTGACGGTGAAGTTCGCGAGGGTGATGTCGACCTTGTTCGAGGCGAGGACCTCGGTGCGGGCGGCGGCGTCGACGGGGACGTACTTGGCGGTGACGCCCAGGTCGGCGGCGATGCGGTCGCCGTAGACGACGTCGTATCCGGCGGGCTTGCCGTCGGCGTCGATGTAGCCGAAGGGGGCCTTGTCGGAGAAGATGCCGATGACGATTTCACCGGCTTCCTTGATCTGTTCGGGGCTGCGATCCCCCACCTGCGCGCCGGTCGCGGAGCCGGAGCCTGCGCCACCGGAGCAGGCTGCCATACCGAGGGCTGCGACCGTGGCGAGGGCTGCGGTAGCGAGTCGGAGGAATGGCTTCGTGCGTGCGTGGGTGGCGCTCATGGTGGCTCCTAACGTGCGTTGTCAATGGATATCGCCGAGGCGCGCGTCCTCGGCGATGTCATCGATGGTTCCATCTCGGGCGGGCTCGCGCGACGGGTGCTTCTCGTTTTGAAACTGTGTGACAGTCGAGTGCCAGAGGGATGCACCCCCTCGCCGTTGGGACGAAGGACCTAGAAAACGTGGAAGTCGTCACGAGATGCCCCGCCCGCTCGCACGACGCGGCGCCACCGATGACAATTGCTCCCATGCCTCAGCTGCCGCGCACCGTCAACGTCTTCGTGCCGGCGAGTCCTACCCGCGCCGAGATAGTCGCAGGGCTGCGCATCACGGCGCCCGTGGCCGCCGGCTACATTCCCCTGGGCCTCGCGTACGGTCTGCTGGTCGTCCAACTCGGGCTGCCGTGGTGGATGGCTCCCGCCCTCTCGCTGGCCGCCTATTCGGGATCGGCGGAACTGCTGGTCGTGACCCTGGCCTCACACAACACCCCGCTCGCGGTGATCGCCGTGACGATGCTACTGGTGAACTTCCGCCTGATCTTCTTTGCGTTCTCCTTCCCGCTGCACGTCATCGAGGGCCGGGTGGCCCGCCTCTTGTCGATGTACGCCCTCGTTGACGAGGCCTACGCGCTCACCGCGGCACGCCCCAACGGGTGGACGAAACCTCGACTGTTGGCGATGCAAGCCCTGTTTCACTTCACCTGGCTGGCCTCGGGCCTGGTGGGAGTGTTCGCGGGCTCGCTGATTCCCACTCAGATTCACGGCCTGGACTTCGCGCTCACCGCGCTGTTTATCACGCTGACGCTCGACGCTTCCCGCTCCGCCCGGGAGCTTCCGTCGGTGGCGTTGGCCGGGATCGCGTTTGCGGTGGCGATGACGCTCGCCCCGGCCCATCGCCTGCTCGTTGCCCTCCTCCTCTTCGTCGCCTTCCTGTCGGGGCGCCACCTCCTGCGCAGGCGCGGCCTCCTCCCCCTGCCTCGCCCGAGGGCCGCGCGCGTCCTTGGAACCGCGACGGATCGGGGGATCGCCCGGTGACCCCGACGCTGGCCTACCTGCTGGCCATCCTGGTGATCGTCTTCGTCATTGACTTCACGCTGCGGGCCCTTCCTTTCAAGATCCTGGAGCCCCTGCGCGACTCGCGTTTCGTGTCCGACATGGCGGCGTGGATGCCGCCGGGAATCATGCTCATCCTGGTTGTGTCGACGCTCGTCGACAACGCCCAAGCGGCCGGGGAACGCTCGTGGGCCGCGCTCGTGGCCGCGGGCGTGACGGTGGCCGTCCACCTGCTGAGCGGCCGCAGGCTCCTGTGGAGCGTCGGCATCGGGACGGTGTGCTACGTGGCGCTGCTGAACTGGCAGTGAGGCTCGGGGACGGGAGGCGCCGCTCGCGCGCGATCGGGCCGCATCGGCGGAGGCTAGGACCCGGGGAGGCCATGGACAAGCACCCGGCGCGTCGCCTACCCTGACTAACGGCGCCCGTTCCCACCGGCGCCCACCCATCGGAGCCGGACACCGAGGAGAAGAACGTGACGACGAGCAGCGGGAACCCGCTCCCAGACGGCCCCGCGACGGGCACCGCGGCATCCGTTCTGCTGGTCGACGACGAGGCGGCCATCATCGATGGCCTCGCGCCCTTCCTGCGCCGCTGCGGCTTCACGGTCCACACGGCCCGGGACGGGGAGGAGGGGTTGGCCGCCCACGGCCGACTCGAACCCGACATCGTCGTCTCCGACATCATGATGCCCCACATGGACGGACGCGAGATGGTGCGCCGCATCCGCGCGGGCGGCACGTGGACCCCCGTCATCCTGCTCACGCAGATCGACACCTCCTTCGAGCGTTCGGCCGCGCTGGACGAGGGCGCCGACGACTACCTGTCCAAGCCCTTCGACCCTCAGGAGCTGGTCTCGCGCATCCGCGCCGTGCTGCGCCGCTCCATGCACTCGGCGCGCCCCCTGTCGGCCGCCGAGCGCCTCACCAGCGGAAGCCTCGTGCTCGATCGCCTCGCCCGCCGCGCCTTCCTGGCCGACAGGGAGCTTGAGCTGACCCCGAAGGCAATGGGGCTCCTCGACTACCTGATGACGCACCCGGGTGAGCTTCACACCCGCGAGCGCCTCCTGTCGGTGCTGTGGGGCATCGACTTCGCCTCCTCCACGCGCGCGGTGGACCACCGCATCCGGGAGATCCGCGCGGCCCTGGGGGAGGACCCCTCCGACCCGGTGTTTATCGAGACCGTCCCCTCCGGGGGGTACCGCTTCATCGGGAAGGTAACGCGATGAGCCGTCGATTGGTGCTCTCCCTGGCACCCCTTGCGGTCGCGAGCGTCTGCGCCCTGGCATGGTGGCTGGCGGGTCCGGACCTGGAACTCCGCGTCGCGGTGTCCCTGCCCGTCCTCTTCGTTGCGGCCGGGTTTCTCGTGTCGGCTACAGCCGTGGCGCTCGAGCTTTTCTCGTCCGCGTTGTCGCGGGAGCGCCTGGCCGGTGCGGCGGAGGCGCAGGCGCGCCGGGATCTTGAGCACCGGCAGTTTCTGGCGCGCCTGGACCACGAGTTGAAGAATCCCCTGACGGCGATCCTCGCGGCCACGGCGCCCGCCAACGACGAGGCCTCGGTCCTCGTGGCGGCCCAGGCCAGGCGCATGGGAGTGCTCGTGACGGATCTGCGCAAACTGGCCGACCTGTCGTCGGCGCCCATGGAGCGCGAGCTGGTGGACCTGGAGGAGGCGGCGCGCGACGCCGTGGAGGCCGCGCGCTCCAGCGTGGGCGAGGCGCGCAGCTTCACCCTGGTCTTCCCCACCGCCCCGTGGCCTCTGCCGCGCGTTGTTGGGGACGCGGATCTTCTGTATTCCGCGATCCAGAACGTCGTGTTCAACGCGGTGAAGTACTCCGGCGAGGGCGACAGCATCGAGGTGCGTGGCAGCCAGTCGGAGGACGGGGTGAGCATCGAGGTAGCCGACACGGGGATCGGGGTTCCCGAGGCCGAACGCCAGAGCGTGTGGGCGGAGCTGGCACGCGGGTCGAACGCGGTCGGGCGCTCCGGGTCGGGGCTGGGCCTGCCTCTTGTGCGCCTGGTCATTGAGCGGCACGGCGGGCACGTGCGCCTCACCTCGCGTGAGGGAGTGGGAACCAGCGTCGTCCTCACCCTTCCGTTGCCCGAGGAGGCTTCTTCCGCTCCGCCGAGGATCCCCCAGCCGCCGAAATGAACGCCTGCCCCCACCAGTGACGGGGCTGGTGGGGGCAGGGGGCTTGGCGTGTCAGGGTTGGCGTTGAGCCGCAGGCGGGCAGGGTCGCTCGGTGGGCCTGCCCGCCCGCAGCGTCACTTCTGCGCGCGGATCTCGACGCGCCGGTTCTGGGCGCGGCCCTCGTCCGTCTCGTTGTCGGCGATGGGCTCGGCCTCGCCCTTCCCATCGGTCGTGATCGACAGGCCGGGAACCTTGCTCGCCAGGTAGTCGCCCACGGCCTTTGCCCGACGCTTGGACAGGTCGAGGTTATGCGCGTCGTCGGCCACCGAGTCCGTGTATCCCGTCACCGTGACCTTGGAGGGCTTGGCCTTGGACCACTCCGACGCCAGCGAGTCGAGGATCTCCCTGGCCCTGGCCGTGAGCTGGTCGGAATCAACCTCGAAGTTCACGTCTCCCGAGAGCGTGGTGATCGTGGCGTCCTTCTTCTGCTTCGTCGAGACTGCGCCGTCGTTGGTTCCGACGGAGTAGAGGACTTCAACGGGCTCGGGGTAGACGACCTGCGGCTTGCTCTGGGGGCCGGAGTAGTCGACTCCCGGCGGGTTCTCCGCGTGGGCGGGGCTCATGCCAACACCGACGACGAGCGCGAGGACCGCGACGCCGGCCGATCCGATTCTCTTGACCGCGATCATGGCGCTCACTCCCTCGTCACGGGCACGTTCTCGAAGGGTGTGCCGACGCCCTTGATCTCCACATCGACCTTGGTGAGGTCCGCAGGAAGGCCCTTGAAGGTGGTGTACACCGTGCGACTCTCACCGGTATCGAGCCCGGAGCTCTGGCGGCCGCTGCAGATGCAGGTTCCGTCCTCGGCCTTCCCCGGCGAATAGACGAGGTGACGGGAATAGTCGATGAGTTTGACGTCATCGGACAGCATTTTATGATCACCGAAGGCAGACATCCACCATATCCCGATCGCTGGCCCCGTATTCGTGAAGGTCATGGTCAGCGTCGTCACGTCCTCCTTGACGACCACCGAGTTGATGTCGACCCGGAAGCTCTCTCCGATGTCAGTCTTTCCCTCCCAGGTGCTCAGAACCTGGGAGGAGCGCGCCCTGGGGTTGCCGTTTGCCTGCGACGAGGAGTTCGACTGGGGGGCCGCCGCGTCGTCGGATTGGGAGGCGGACGGGGTGGGATTCGATCCGCCTCCGCTCTCTCGTTTCCACACGCTCAGGTGGCAGCCGCTCAGGGCGAGCGCCAGGGGCAGCGCAGTCATGACAGCGAGGATCCTGCGTGTCTTCCCGCTCCGTTGTGCCTTCATGTCAATCATCCTCCGGTCGTGTTCCGTCGTACTTATCCCAGCGCCACTGGCGCCGACGTAAGAAGTCTAACCGCAATGTTTGACCATCCGGTCGCAAATGTGTCGCAGTCTGGCGACACGGTGTCACGTTTCGGAAACAGAGCGGAGGATCACGGCGGAAAGGCGGCAGATAGGCGGGGCGCCGCGCCCGCGACGCGAACGCGATAGGATTGTGTCCATGCACACAGAGTCGTACTTGCATCACGGACACACGGTCTACGAGCACCGCCTGGAGGTCCCGCTGGACCACCTGCGCCCCCGCGGGGATGATAACCCGACGATTGAGTTGTTTGCGCGCGAAGTCGTGCGCAAGGGCCACGAGGATTCCCCCTACGCGGTGTTCCTGCAGGGAGGCCCGGGCTATCCGAGTCCCCGCTTCGGTTCCTTCGGGGGCGGCTGGATGAACCGTCTCCTCCAGGACTACAGGGTGGTCCTGTTGGACCAGCGAGGCACGGGCCAGTCCACGCGCATGGACGCCCAGGCGCTGGGCGCCCTCGGCAGCGACGAGGAGAAGGCCGCGTACCTGCGGCACTTCCGCCAGGACCAGATCGTCTACGACGCCGAGGCGCTGCGCAGGGAGCTGTGCGGGGACGAGCCGTGGACGACGCTGGGCCAGTCCTTCGGCGGATTCATCACGACCTCGTACCTGTCCTTGGCGCCCCGGGGCCTTAGGGCCAGCCTGATCACGGGCGGCCTGCCCGGCCTCGTCCACGTCGACAACATCTACCGGCTCACCTACGAGCGCACGGCCGCCCGCAACCGCGCCTATTTCCGCCGCCACCCGGGCGACGAGAAGACGGTGCGGGAGCTGTGCGCCCACCTGGCGGGAGAGGTCGAGACCCTGCCGACCGGCGAGCGCCTCTCCCCCACTCGCCTGCGCATGATCGGCATGATGCTGGGCGGGCAGGCGAACACGGACCAACTGCACTACCTGCTGGAGGGTCCGTGGGTCAGCGTCGGCGGGGCGCGGCGCCTGTCCTCGCAGTTCCTTCAGGCCGTCGCCGCGCAGGTCAGCGTCGCGCCGATCTACGGGGTGTTCCAGGAGTACATCTACGCGTGCGCCACCCCCGAGCTGGCGGGAACGGCAACGGGGTGGGCGGCGGACCGCCTGGCGGAGGAGATCCCGGGCTTCGCCAAGGACGCAGATCCGCTCGATAAGAAGGAACCGTTCTACCTCACGGGCGAGCACTTCATGCGTCGCGTCTTCGAGGAGGATCCGGCCCTGGCTCCCCTGGCGGGCGTCGCCGATATCCTTGCCTCCACGACGCAGGCCCCTCCCGTGTACCTGCCCGAAGTCCTGGCCACCAACACGGTGCCCGTGGCTGCGGCCGTGTACTACGACGACATGTTCGTCCCGCGCGAGCTCTCGCTCGACACCGCGCAGCTCGTGGGAGCGCGCTGCTACATCACCAACGAGTACCAGCACGACGGTTCCGCCTACTCCGGCGGAAAGGTCGTCTCTCACCTGCTGGACCTGCTCGCGGACTGATCCGCGCGCTCCCGATTGAAAGGACTGGCCATGAGCGCCTCATCTACCTGTTCTTGTCCGTGCGCCGGCTCGGTGGACCCGACTCGGGTCGCGGGGTTCGCGGCGGGCGTGGGCGCGACTGTCGCGTGGTACGCCCTGCCGGATTACGTACGCTCGCGCCCGTTGCGCGGCCTCGTGAAGGCGGGTTTGCTGGGGGTGCTCGGCTGGTCGATGGTGGCGCAGCTGCCGGAGGGCGCGGAGCTTCCGCCCTACGACGATGAGGACGTGGATTGCTCGAAGTCCTCACCCGTGGCGGGCGAGGATCCGCTGGAGGGCGTGACGGAGGCGGATCCGGCCGAGTTGGCGGTTCTCGCGGG
>ERZ772807.61-NODE-61-length-71099-cov-7.641448_pt1 | contig 71099 bp, 61 predicted proteins | sample MGYA00511472_ERZ772807 | MGnify/ENA primary metagenome ERZ772807 (study PRJEB29015, sample SAMEA2737947) | human oral metagenome | biome: human oral; feature: human-associated habitat; material: dental | place: China | collected 2039 ... | reverse complement strand
CTTACACACCACCATACGCCAAGAACCGACACGAAACAATAACAATACGCTGTAACCGTCATGCAACTATTCACAACATGCGTGCACGTATGTGCGTCGAGGTGGAACTCCTCCCTCTGATCGCGGCTGCCTCTTCGCTGAGCAGCGGGTACAAGGAATTTGGTTTGACGCGCGTACGCAGATGTAGATGGGCCGCCTTACTCTCTGCTTGACAGCCAGGGGCTGTCGATGGCGACAACGATCTATACGAAAGGAAAGACCGTGTCTTGGATTGTGGAACTTGTGATTGGCGTTGTGTCCGGTGTTGTCTCCGGGATCATTCTTGCGAAACTGGTCCCGGATGGCTTGATGGCTCCGGAACCTACAGCATCAGGAGGAGGCGCCGTGACCCAACAGGTGATGGCAGCGAATGGTGATGTTGCCATGGTTGCCGGCGATCGAAACTATACGCATATTGGTGACGATAACTCGACACATGTGACTGTCGCCGGTGAGAGCGGCTCAAGGAGAGCCGACAGTGATGGGGACATGTGGCTGATGATTGGCCTTGGCTTTGCTGCCTTCGTCGTCATTGCTATCTTCCTTTTGAGGTACTACGAGATCCTGGTGGGTCTCCTCGTGATCACTTCCGTGTTCTTGATGACGATGTCATTGCTGACTACAGGCCTATCCTTGCGGAGTAGGCGCGTGTCGAAACCTCTTCGCTCCTCCATCGTCGCGAGCTTTCTGGCGGTTACGTCGACCTACGCGACCTACTGGTCGTGTTTCGTCCTGTCCACGGGAAAGTCCGGCCTGTCGATCCCGGATCTCAGTCGAATGCTGTCTGAAGCCACCGGCGGCGAGAAGCTGGTACCGTTCGCCGAGGCTTTTGATCTACTCAGTGCTGAACGCGCCTTCCCCTATGTCTCAGTGGTCTTCATGGCGATGCTTGTGACGGCCGTGCTCTGCTTCTTTGCTCTTGCGATGATGATTCGAGAGTTCCTAGAGCGCAGACTTGCCACGCGCCGTGCGGGCAGCGTAAGTGGCTGGCTTATCGATCATCTTCCCGTTCCGGGCTGGCGCAACATCCTGGGAGTTCTACTGCTCGCCTGCGTGCCAGCGCTGATCGTCGTGCTCCTCCGCTACGTTCAGCCGACCTGGCTCAGCTAGCCCCAGCGGCGGTCATGGTGTTGCCTCCGCGCAGCTGTCCGCGCGGAGGCAACATTGTGTCGCAAGGTCAGGGGATCAAGGACCTCGACCTCAACCCGCAACCCCCGACCAATACCCGGTCACCCACACCCAACTCGGACAAGCCACCTATTTTGACTGAGCCTTATGGAGAACCAACCTTCGGAGTTCTTCTGCGAGGGCGCTAACCTTATCGGTGTTCTTGAAGAACGAGCCAGCATAGCCGTTGCCATTAATGGCTTCGTGTTGATCGAAGCAAGCATCTGCAAGTTGCTCAATGAGTCCGTAGTTTGCCTCAAGCCATTCCATAATACCGAGGTCTGGATTCGACATGATATGGTCGTAGGAGAACTTCTCTAAGGCGAGAGTACAGCAGAGATAAGCGCCCTCTTGAAGTACCTTCTTCCTCTTTCCTTCTGAGGTGCTGATAAGCTGTGAGTAGACTTCGTTGAATGAGCGCCAGAATATAACGGCATTTAGCATTGTGGTGACGTCAAGATCATCGGGAAAAAGTCTCTTATATCGGTCACCCCTAATGTTTGACCACATCTGACTGATCTTACTCTTGGTACGTGTAGCGTCTTCAATTCCAGAGAGGCATGCTAGCGCGCGCGTAGCTTCCTCAAGACCAAATGATAGCTTAAAGTCCTCATCGTCTGGTTGGCCGCCAGTCTTGTATGTGTAAAGGTAACCCTCATCCCTTAGTGTTTGGTGCCAGTACTCTTGATTCGGGTCTAATGCCACGAACTCTCTGACGCCAATTGTATTTTGAGTGTTAGTGAACCGCGTGACATTCTGACCGAAGTCCTCTTCCTGGTCTTCGGTGGATATAATGCGAACTGTAACGTAGATGTCGTCGAGGGGTATTCCCTCGTTGAGTGCGCGTCCGAGCGCTCCTGACGTTTGTGCGCCGTTTACAATGCTCACAGATGAGAGTTTGAAGCGCTCTGACCCGGAAAGGCTTGGACGAGGCTTACCGATACAGTTGATCGTGTTGGCGAGAATTGTAATTCCGTTATTGTATGCCCAAAAAGATGTTGGTGTGTTGCGAATTGTGTCAAGAATCAGATTGTTTGTTTCAGAGTTTTGAATTACCTTGCGAATGTTATTGTCGAATAGTGCGTCACCAAATCTTGTGTATAGTTCTGCAATCTGATTACCGGTGACAATGCCCATGATCTCCTTTTTGTAATCTCCTGGAGTCAGCCATTTTTCAACTTGTAGATCAACTTCGGCATTTTCCATTGTTTGGGCGATTCGACGTTCTGCGTGAATGTCGCTAAGTTTCATGTATTGAAACTCGAGGATCTTGCCGGAGGCGTTAATGTTATTAGTGAACTTGGTGCTGATATCAAGGGTTTCTTCAGCTGGCGCATCGGCGGAAAGGTAACCGAAAACAGCGACAATGTGGTCACAGTCGTTTAAGTTCTCATCAATTTCTTCTCTGCGGGACTGTAACTTTCCGTTCATGAAATCATAGTTGCCGTCAAGTAGGTGCCTTATTCCCCTTGTAAATTTTTCAACATCGGTTGGGCTTGGGGGACGTTCCTTATACTTTGATTGAATGATGTACACCGTCTTGTTAATGTTTGAATAGCTAATTGCATCAATGCCATCATCGTTCGCCCCGTCGGTTACGCATGCAGCTGCTTCTTGTGCCGGGATATGTGAATGCACCGCGATACACATTGCAGCAAGTGCGCGAGTTAACTGTTGTTTTTCGAGGTTCATTCCCGAATGGTGTTGAATGTCACTTGTGTCAATATAGGGGACAAAGTCCTTTTCGAGGCGATCTTGAATTTGATTTACCTGAAGTGTCACTGTTATATCCTTCCCGTTCGCACAGATGTGTTATCTCTGGCTTCAGATTCCTTACTATTTGAATGACGTTCGGCTCAGACTAACTGTTGCTAGTGGCAGTTTCCTCCTTCCGGAATCTCCAGTGCCGGCAGCGTCTCCAGGAGCTCCTGGGTGCGCATCGAGACGGTTACCAGGCGCTTGATCAGGTCCACGACCGCGTCGGGGCGGCCCTGCTCGCGCAGGAAATCGTTCGGGTCGTTGACGATGCCCGACGCCTTGTCCGTCTTCACGTGGTAGCGGTCGATGATCCACTCCAGGGGGCTGCGGCCCGAAATCGAATACCCCTGTGCCTCCGCAGGAATGCCCGTCAGTGTCACGTAGTCGTTGTACTCCAAGCGCGTGAAGTTCTTATCGCGGCGCCCCAGCTTCGGGAAACGCATCTTGCGCTCGCCGATCCGGTAGCGCTCCCACGGGTCCGCGGGCGCGTGTAGGCTCGCCTCCTCCTGCACTGACGGATACGGCTCCACCCGCTCGTAGTTCACGTGCAGGTCCGCCAGCTCGCGTCCCACGCTCGCATACGTGTGGAAACCCGCCGCGCGAGGAATATGCGGCAGCATCTTCTTCAAATCATCCTCGTAGCGCTCCCGATACTCCGGGTGATGCAGCAGCGCGTACACGTAGAAGAAAATATCCTCCTTCGTGATCCCCGCATCCCCGTAGTGCTCCCGGTACGAGGCCAGCGTCGCATCCGTAACGTTATCGACGCGGCGATACCCGTCCAGGATTACTGGGATCTGGTCGCCGATCGGCCGCGAGAAATCCAGGGACGAGGCCGTGGCCGCCCCATCCACCTGGCTCTCCGAGGAGGTCGCCAGGTCGGCAAACAGGTCAGGCTCGCCGCCGGAGGTGGGGGAGAGGTGCTCCCAGGTGTAGAGGGAGAATGTTTGTGCAGAGGCCACTGTATTAAGGTCTGGTAGCAAACCTGTCATTAGAGCAGTGAACTCTTTACGGTAGTCGGTTGAAATAGCGATACAAAGAGCGGTGTGTGCGCTTGTCGGGGAGATTTGGTGGAGCTGACCGACCATATCGTTCATTTCTCGTGAAAAATAGACATACTGTTTGCAGTAAGGTCGATAGATGCCGATCCTGATCGCAGAAGAATTAAATTTGTGGTGCTTCCGAGAGTTGAGATCGCGAAGTAGTCGCCGTGTCCAGTTAATGCGTGTTGAATCTGGTATCAAGGAGTCGGAGGTAGCGCCAGTATCAACCTCCGAGTTATAGTTTTTGATCATGTTACGCATATTTGAATTTACTTGGTGCTGAGAGAAGTTGTAACACCAAACATCGCGATTGGTACATAGTCCAAGTGAAAACTGACGGAAGGTCGCCGGCGTTGCTTCCTTTCCTTTGAGCGCCTTGTTCCCAACTTCTTGGAAGGTGACGAAACGTTCGTCGCGAATGCTGATCCAGTCGCCATGCTCGTTCGGTGTGATGGAGCGGAATGCGTCCGCTCCACTGATTCCTTCAATGGATCCGTAGGCGCTGATCTGGTCGAGCTTCTCCTGGCGTGTTGCGTAGTCCTCGGCTTCGGCGTAGAAAACCTCCGCTGTGCCGGAGTGGGCGGGATCCTTGACGAGGACGGTGATCGCAACGCCCGTACGAGAGCCGGAACCGAAGATCTTTCCGCCCTCGCGGCGGCTGCGCTCGCCGGATGTTCGCTGATTCCCCTTCAGGTCGTAGACGAAGATTTGGGAGAACTCATCCTGCAGTGTAAGGCGTACACCATCTGTACTGTTTGCGTCGAGGAAGGAGCTGTTGGAGACGAAGGCGATGACGCCCCGCTTCCCGATACGGTCCGACGCCCAGCGAAGTGCCCGGAAATAGGAGTCGTAAAGCTTGGTCATCAGCCCAGCTCCAGATCGGTGGACGTATGTTTCTTCGATTCTCTCGTCCAGACGGGGGTACTTGAGATTTTTGTTCTTGTCGTTCTCCTCCTTCTGCCCTGCCGAGTACGGCGGATTCATGACGATGACCGTGATCGCTGAGTCCTTCTCCGCCTTCGCGCGCTCGTTGTTGGCAGCCAGGCCCTCGAAATCCTCGGTGATCGTGCCGTCACCCTCGTGCAGCTGGAAGGTGTCCGTCAGGGTCATGCCCGGGAACTCGACGTAGCCCTCGTCCACGCCCTGCTCGGCGCGCACCTGGTGGTAGACCTGCTCGATGTTGATCGACGCGATGTAGTAGGAGAGCAGCACGAACTCGTTCGCGAAGATCTCGTTCTTGTACTTGTGTTCCAGGGCCTCGGGCGGGATGACCCCCAGCTGCAGCAAGCGCGCCACGAACGTGCCCGTGCCCGCGAAGGGCTCGATGATAGCCACGCCCGGATCCCCCAGGCTCTGGCCAAAAGCGGTGCGCATTGCATCATCCGCGCTGCGGATGATGAAGTCGACGACCTCGACGGGCGTGAAGACGATGCCCAGGCGCTCGCTCATGCGCGGGAAGGCCTGCGAGAAGAAGCGATCGTAGAGCGTGCGCATGATCTCCTGCTTGCCCGCCAGGGTGTGCACGGCCTCGATGCGCTCGACCATCGCCCGGTAGAAGGAATCCAGCTCGCGGCGCTCGTTCTCGAACATCGAGTGGGTCGCCAGCATCTCCACAATCGTGTTCATCGCACGGCTCACCGGATTCTGCTTCGAGAACGAATGATCCGGGAACATCGCGTCAAAGAGCGGCGCGGTGAGAATGTGCTGGGCCAGCATCTCCACCGCCGACTCGTTGTCGACGGCCGGGTTCAGCGTCGCGCGCAGCGCGTTCACGAACTCCTGGAACGCGTCCTGGCGCTCCGGATCCTCCAGCAGGCGATCGATGAGGTGAATGTAGCGGTCTGCGACCGTCGCGATGTCCTTAGACCAGTCCTCCCAGTACAGGGACGAGCCCACCTTCTTCACGATCCGGCCGAACACCGACTCCTTCCAATCCGACGGCAGCAGCGTCAGCTGACCCTGGATGCCCTGGGCCACGCCGTCCGTGCCGGAACCCGAGGATCCGGCCCCGGCCTCGTCCCCATCGGGCGCAGCGCCGCCGAGCGGATCGTCCTGCTTCTTCGCCTTCTCGAGGGAGACCTGCTCGACGATGATGTTCTCCGGGCCCTGGCCGTTGAGCTCCATGGAGTTGATCGCCGCGTCCAGACGCTCGTCGTGCGCGCGCAGGGCCTTGAGGACCTGCCACACGACCTGGAAGCGCTTGTTGTCATCCAGCGCGCGCTCCGGCGCCATGCCCGCCGGCACGGCTACGGGCAGGATGATGTAGCCGAAATCCTTGCCCTCCGCGCGGCGCATCACGCGGCCCACCGCCTGAATGACGTCCACCTGCGACTTGCGCGGCGACAGGAAGAGCACCGCGTCCAGCGTGGGCACGTCCACGCCCTCGCTCAGGCAGCGCGCGTTCGTCAAGATTCGGCACACAGGGACCTCGTCCGTGCCCGCGCCCTCCGTCAGCCAATCCATCTCGCGCGCACGCACCGCCGCGTTCATCGTGCCGTCCACGTGGCGGCACTCGACCTGCAGGTTATCCGATGTGTCGTCGTTGCTCAGGTCGCTCAGGCCAAAGGGGCCGTTCACCAGGTCTGGGAACTGCGTCGCCACCGCCTTCGAGGCCTTGATGTCCTTGCAGAAGGCCACTGCGCGGCGCATTGGCGCGCGATCCTCGCCGTAGTCCACGTCCGAGCCGCGGTTCTTTCGCTTGGCCAGCGCGTTCCAGCAGCCCGTCAGCTTCGCGGCCGTGTCGAGGTTCAGCTCGCCGCCCATCTCCGCGATCGCCTGATAGTGCTGCGACACCTCCTCCTCGCTGACCGTCAGGATGATGACCTTGTAGTCCGTCAGCAGGTTCTCCTTCACCGCCTGGCCGAAGCCCAGGCGGAAGAACACCGGACCGTAGGTCTCCTGATCGTCCATCGAGGTCAGGATCGCGTCCTTCTCCGATGCCCTATTCTTCGCGTTCTCCGCGAAAATACGCGGCGTCGCCGTCATGTAGAGGGTCTTCGCGCGGCGGATGAACTCGTCGCTGTGGATCTTCGTGAAGGCGCTCTCGTCCTCGCCCGTCAGCGTCGCACCCGTCGTGCGGTGGGCCTCGTCGCAGATGATCAGGTCGAAATCGCGCCACTCGTCGCCCGCGATCTCCTGCGCGCGGTGAATGACCTCGATCGACTGGTACGTCGCGAAGACGACCTGCAGGCCCTCCGTCGCGTTATTCGCGTTCAGGGAGTCGGCGAGGCGCTGGCCGTCCGTCGTCGCCGGAATCGGCAGGTCCACCGCCGACTCCTCGGCCGTGTCGTTACGCGCCGACGAGGACACCTTCGTATCCGAACACACCGCCCACGCCGTGAACGCGCCGTCGGCCTCGGCCGCCCAATCGTCCAGCGTCTGCTTGAGAAGCGCGAGCGAGGGGACTGCGAACAGGATTCGGGCTGTGCCGCCCTCCTTCTCCACGAACTCGCGCGCGATCGTCAGCGCCGTGAACGTCTTACCCGTGCCGCACGCCATGACCATCGTGCCGCGGTCGTGCTCCTCGAAGCCTGCCATCACGGCGCTGCGCGCACGCACCTGATGGTCGCGCGGAACCTTGCGCTCGCGGGTCTTTGGCGCCTGCGTCGACCCCAGTGAATACGTGCGCCAATCAATGTCCGAATCACGCAGATCCGCCAGCGTGATACGCGAGACCGGGATTTGCTGGCCCTCGATCGCATCCTGCGCGTTCTTGCCCCACGGCGCTCCCGACGTGTCCACGACGATGCGGCGGCCGAAAGGCTCCTTACCCGACGCCGACAGGAACGAGTCGATGTCCGCCTTCTGGATGCGGTGCCCCAGCGCGTAGAACTTGCACTGGATGGCGACCGGGCCTGCGTTTTCGTCAACCGGGATCGCCACCAGGTCGATGCCCGTGTCGCCCGTGCGGCGCTCCGGCCACTCGCCCCACAGGAAGATCTCCTTGAACTGGTGGGCGAAACGCGCATCGTGGAGTAGGAACTGGCGCGTCAGCTCCTCGAAAAGCGTGCCCTTCTCGCGCTCGCTGCGTGCGCGTGCGCGGTACTCGTCCAGCAGCGCGTCCAAAGCCGACTTCGAGGAGGCCGGGGCCGTGTCATCCGAGCGGTGTCGAGCCGTATCGTGGGCGTTGGAATCCGCTTCCATACCGGGCAGTGCCATGAAGTCGTCGTCGCGCGCAGCAGTCATGCGACCAAGAATAGCGGGTAATCTACGACACACAAGCTAGGTGGCGTGGTGGGTGGGGGTACAAGGGGATTGCTGCGCAGGTGAGCAGCAGCTGCGGGGTAGCGGGTACATGTTTCCGCCGTTTCGTTGATAGTGTCGGCCAACTTTGGGTATACTTCTCAGTAAGTGTACGGGCTGCTATGTCGCATGCCCGTGGTCCAAGGAAGGATATAGGGCAGCGATGAGTAATCTCGGGGCGTATCAGATGGTCACTACGGGAATCAAGGCAATGGGAGGGCCAGCTAAAGCCGGTGTAATTGCTGTTGGCAGTGTTGCAGCTCTCGTGGGTTTTGCCTACCGTTTTGGTGTAAATTGTGGCGTCAAAATGGGTGATCGTCAGACTGTCGAGGCGAAGGTTACTGAATGGGTGCGTTCAAGATTTGTCCAATCCGATGCTCATGAGCTTTCTGAGGTACATACGGTCTCTGCTAACGTTGAGTGTGGCGGTGGTCTGGTCCTGCGTGTTGGTGATCGGTTCCGTGCTGGCAAGGTCATCGATGGCATGGTCTACATTGAGGTTGAAGGCAGCGACGATAACCCATTTATTGTGTCGGCTGAACAACTGACACTGCACTCTGACTATCCCTTGCTTCTTAAGGAAGAGGATGACCTGGCGGCTGTCCATTGAGCGCTACTGCAACAAGAAGATGTGTGATGATAGTCGGTACACAGAGAGGAAACGTGGTCTGGCTCTTGTCCAAGTAATCGATGTGCCAATGGAAGCGGCACCACCAATAACAATCAATGATCCTTAAAACGCTGGTCCAAAAAATCAGGCCAAGTCAAAAGAAAGGCATAACTCAAATGGCTGTTTTCTATAGTTTTCACTATGAACGAGATGTTCACCGTGTGCAGTTAATCCGTAACATGGGAAGTGTCGAAGGGCAGAAACTTCTCAACGCTCAAGAGTGGGAAGCAGTTCGTGCAAGAGGTACTAAGGCAATCCAGAATTGGATTGATGAACAGATGAAATGGAAGAGTGCTGTGGTCGTACTTATCGGTGCACAAACTGCTTCTCGCCCATGGGTGCAGTACGAGATTCAGCGAGCATGGGAACTGCGTAAACCTCTTCTTGGGATACGTATTCACGGACTCTCATCTATGGGATCTACAGACGCTGAAGGTCCAAATCCTTTCTGTTGTATCGAGGGAATTGAGGGGTATAATTCAGAGCCTCCTATCTTCGACCCCACGCAGCGTGATTTTTTTGGGAAAATTGACTCTAAGGCTACATACGCTGAACTGTCGTCGAACTTGAAATACTGGGTAGGGCAAGGATGTATCAGGAAGTGACTAGCCTACAGTGCTGTCCCTGTCCCTTTTGTGCGATTGTTCGCGGAGAAGACGCAGTTGTTCACGAAGTTGCACGTAACGACAAGGTCGTGATTATCTTCCCAACAGAGCCTGCTGTTCTTGGTCACTGTATGGTGATTCCTTGCCGCCATGTTGAAGAGTTCACCGCGTTGACTGCTGACGAGGTTAGCGCGGTGATGACTTCAGCCCAAGCCGTGGCTATGAGCCTGCGCGAAACCCAGCATCCGGATGGAATCAACATCATCCAATCCAACGGTGAGGCAGCTACACAGACCGTTCCTCATGTCCACGTACATATTGTCCCCCGATGGGATGGCGATGCCTTTGGGGAAATTTGGCCATCCAAGACAGACTTCTCTGATGAGGAGAAAGACCGGACTCTAGCGAAGTTACGCGCAACAACTCTTCTTCCTTATAGCTCCGCTACACCAGAGGATCGTCGGCAGCATCTATCCTTTGCTCAGAACGTCATCAGTCGTATGGCGCAATCGTCTTCCAACACGAAAAGTTGGTTACTTCCCGTAGTGACGGCAGCTTATGGGTATTCACTCACGAAGTGCTCCGTCGCACTTGCTCTCCTAGGCATCGTTGCTACGGTTGCTTTCGCATTCTTGGATGTTGGATACCTGAGGACTGAGCGCAAATATCGCGACCTCTACGAGCGTATAGCGGCTGGTGACCCCGATGTTCCTCCATATTCGCTGAGTTACCGGTGCTCTGGGGAAACCAGGAGAACCCGATTCTTGGAGCACTGCTCGGTCATTAAAGGGTGGGCGATTTTGCCGTTCTATGGGACTCTACTTGTGTGCGGGTTTGCGTCCTTAGGAATGGCGCTTCTGCATGGACATTGATAAGGGGCTCCTCGCCCTCGGTTAACTACGTGGGAAGTGTTTCTGGCCGCGCCGCGGTGGTGCGGCGCATCCCTTAATTAACCCTGCGCGACCTCTGCCCGGATCAGGGGGATCGGGTAGGCGGCGGCCGAGATGGGGGAGAGGTAGGAGTCGGTGATGCCTGCGGTGAAGGCGTCGATGCCAAGCACCTTGTACAGGGCGTTGCGGCCGAACTTCGTGGAGTCCGCGACGAAGTAGGCGGTCGACGCGATCGAGCGGACCTTCTGCTGCAGCTCGATCGAGTAGCCGGAGGAGGCGTAGATGCCGTCCTCCATCACCGAGTTCGCCCCAAACACGGCGGTGTTCACGCGGATGTGGTCCAGCTGATCGATCGCGGTCGGCCCCCACATGTGCGTCCGGTTGGGCAGCAGCTCGCCGCCGACGAACACCAGGTTGAGCGACGGCTTCTTCAAAATCTCCAGGCCCACCAGCAGGTCGTGCGTCACCACGGTGACGCGGCGCGCGTTGAGGGCGCGAGCCACCTCCAGGCACGTCGATCCCGAATCGATGAACACGGACTGGCCGTCCAGGATCCGCTCCGCCATCGCCGGCCCGATCGCGCGCTTCTCGGCGCGGTTGGGCGAATCCTGGAGGAACTCCTCGGTGTCCTCGTCCTGCGGGACGGGGATCGCGCCTCCGTGGGTGCGGCGCACGAGGCCCGCCTCGGCAAGGTGCTCCAAGTCCCTGCGTATGGTTGACACGTTAACCTCGAGGGCTTCCGCCAGGGAGGACACGGTCTCGAAGCCTGTCGCCTCAATCATGGAAACAATGGTGTCTTGCCGGGTCACGATGCTTCCTTCTGCTGGCTACGGACGGGGGACGGCGGCGGAATCAACGACGGATGCCTGCAACAGGGCATCGCGGACTCCGCCCTCTTGACACTGTAGCGAACTTTCGGAGCGAATGTGCGCGATACCGCGCAACGAGGGATCTCGCGAGTAATCGCAGTCCGCGGGGAATTATTCGCTCAGCATTTGCATGTAACCGTGCAAACAAGCGGAGGAGACCGCGCGATGATGACTGCTTCAGCGCACCAATAATGCGCGAAAGCAAGTTGCACATGCGCGATAGCGCGTGTAGTGTTGGTGATTGCGACGCGGGTCACGCCATGTTGCGTGCGTCATCGCGGGAGATGGCGAACCCACAGCGTCGGCCAACGAGATCACGAGGAAGTGACGACATGAAGATCGGAAGACTGAGCGCGGCAGCGATGTCCATTGCGTCGATTCTGGCTCTGACGGCCTGCTCGACCGTCGGTGGGACGGCGGGGGAGAACCCCGGGAGCACCACCGGATCGGCGTCAGGCGACGCCAGCAAGACGATGGTCACCGTCGTCAAGGTCAAGGGAATCGCCTGGTTTGATCGAATGGACGTCGGAGTCAAGGAGTGGGGCGCCGCCAACGGCTACGACACGCGAACGGAAGGAGGAACGGACGTCTCCCCCGAGAAGCAGATCCAGATCATCCAGGATCTCATCGCGCAAAAGCCCGCGGCCATCACCGTCGTCCCCAACTCCCCCGAGGCCCTCTCCGCGGTCCTTGAGCAGGCCCGAGCCCAGGGCATCAAGGTGGTCTCCCACGAGGCGACCGGCATCAAGAACGTCGACGTCGACATCGAAGCCTTCGACAACGCCTCCTACGGGGTCGACATCATGAAGAGCATCGGCGAATGCACCGGCGGGACCGGCAAGTACGTGCAATTCGTCGGCGGCCTGACCGCCAAGACCCACATGGAGTGGGTCGAGGCCGCCTACGACTACCAGCAGAAGAACTTCCCCGGCATGGAGCGGGTCGAAACTCCTATCGAGTCCACCGACAACGAGACCGCCGCCTACGAGAAGGCGAAGGAGGTGCTCGGCAAGTACCCCGACATCAAGGCCTTCCAGGGATCGGCCGGGAACGACGTGCCCGGCATCGCCCGAGCGATCGAAGAGGCCGGACTCTCCGACCAGGTCTGCGTCATGGGAACCTCCATCCCCTCCGCCTCCGCCAAGTACCTCGCCACCGGATCGATCGACAAGATCTTCTTCTGGGACCCCGCCCTCGCCGGGAAGGCCCAGCTCCAGATCGCCAAGATCCTCGCTGACGGCGGAACCATCACCGAGGGCACGGACCTGGGCATCGAGGGCTACAACAACCTGCACAAGCTCGACGGCTACGACAACGTCTGGGTCGGCTCCGCCCAGATCGCCGCCGACGCCGAGCAAGCCAAGAAGTACAACTTCTAACGAGGCGGCCCCGGCCTCGGCGCGAAAAAGACGAGGCCGGGGCTCGTTCCCCACGCACACAGCGCAGTCCACACGACACTCGAAGGAGAGCACATGCGCAGCACGGCGGAAAGCGCGCCACGCCCAGAGAACAACGGCGCGAGCGCGCACGAGAACCCCTTCCTAGAGGTTCGCCATATTGTCAAGAACTTCGGTGGCGTCCGAGCCCTCGACGGTGTTGACCTGGCCGTGTGGCCCGGCGAGGTCCTGTGCCTGGCCGGAGAGAACGGCTGCGGGAAATCAACCCTCATCAAGGTCATCTCCGGCGTGCACCGGCCAGACTCGGGAAGCATCGCAATCGAGGGCCAGGAGGTCACGGCGCTCACGCCGCTCAGCGCGATGAAAGCCGGAATCCAGGTCATCTACCAGGACTTCTCCCTGTTCTCCAACCTCACCGTGGCCGAGAACATCATGATGACAGCCTCCGTGACCGACAAGAAGAGCCTCTACAGCCGCTCCCGCACGACGCGGCACGCCCGCACGATCGTGGAACGCCTGGGGGTCGCCCTCCCCCTCGACGCCGACGTCGAACAGCTCTCCGTCGCCGACAAGCAGCTCACCGCGATCTGCCGAGCCCTGGCCGGCAACGCGAAACTGCTGATCATGGACGAGCCAACAACCGCCCTGACCCAGCGGGAGGTCGCTCGACTCTTCATGGTGGTCGAAAAACTCAGCGCCGAGGGGGTCGCCCTCATCTTCGTCTCGCACAAGCTCGACGAGGTCATGGCGATCTCCCAGCGCGTCACCATCATGCGCTCCGGCCGCAACGTCATCGACTCCCCGGTCGAGGAGCTCGACCGCGAGAAGATCACCCACTACATGACCGGCAAGGAACTCGACCAGAGCAGGCGCGTGCCACCCCTCGACGACGACGCCCCAGAACGCCTTCGGGTCGAAGCGCTCACCTCCGCGGGCCGCCTCGACAACGTCTCCTTCTCCGTGAGGAAAGGCGAGATCCTCGGAATCACCGGACTCCTCGGATCGGGGCGAACCGAAATCGCGCAGGCCCTCTTCGGCCTCCTCCCGATCGACAGCGGACGGGTGTTCATCGACGGCCAACAGGTCGAGGTCACCTCCATCAAGCAGGCGATCGACGCCCACATCGGCTACGTCCCCGAAGACCGCCTCACCGAGGGCCTCTTCCTCGACAAGTCCATCGCGGACAACGTGATCGCCGCGTCCATCGACCACCACACCTCGAAGCTCCACACGCTCCGCAAGGAGCGGATTCGGCGCACCATCGCGCACTACTTCGAGGCCCTCCGGATCAAAGCGCCCGATGTCCTGGCGCCCGTGCGCTCACTCTCGGGCGGAAACGCCCAGAGGGTCGTCCTCGCCAAGTGGCTTGCGCGCTCGCCCAAGGTCCTCATCCTCAACGGTCCCACGGTCGGCGTCGACGTCGGATCAAAGGCCGAAATCCTCGACATCCTGCGGGAACAAGCGCAGGCCGGGATGGCGATCATCATCATCTCCGACGACGCCCCCGAACTCGTCTCCTGCTGCCACCGCGTGTTGATCACCAAAGGCGGCCACATCGACGCCGAACTAGCCGGAGCGGACGTCGACGCCCGCACGATGAGAAAGATGGTCGTGTCATGAACCTTCCCGCCGCCATGCGAAACGTTCTGCGTTGGGTCTGGGGACCCAACCGCGAGGGAATCGTCCTCACCGTCCTGGTGGTGCTCGCGCTCGTCATGTCAGCGATCAGCCCCGCCTTCTTCACGGTCTCCACGCTCTTCTCCCTCCTGCGCTCCTCCATCGTCCCCACGATCTACGCCCTGGGCGTCCTGCTGGTCATCATCTCCGGCGGAATCGACGTCTCCTTCGCGGCGATCGCCTCCTTCGCGTCCTACGCCACCATCGTGTTCCAACTGAGCCGGGGCATCAACATCGGCCTGTTCGGATCCTTCGCGATGGCCCTCATAATCGGAGCCGTGCTGGGACTCCTCAACGGCTACCTGATCTCCCGATTCCGGCTCCCGACCCTCATCGTCACCCTCGGCACCCAGGGCATCTTCCAGGGCTTCCTCCTGGCCTACATTGGCTCCACGTACATCGCCCAGCTGCCCGAGGGAATGGCCTCGGCCTCGACCGCCAACATTGTCTCGGTCGATACCGATACCGGCGTCGCGCTGCTGCACTCGATGATCATTCCGGCCATCATCCTGGCGATCGTCATCGCCGTGATCCTCAGCAAGACGATGTTCGGCCGCTCCATCTACGCGATCGGAGGCGACACCGAGTCCGCCCACCGAGCCGGAATCAACGTCAAGAGAACGCAGATCTGCGTCTACGTCATCGCGGGAACCCTGGCCGCGACCGCAGGCATGGTCTACATGATCCTGGGGCGCTCGGCCAACCCCCAGGAGCTGGTCGGGCACGAACTCGACATCATCGCAGCCGTCGTCCTCGGGGGCGCGTCGATCTTCGGAGGACGAGGCTCCGTCCGGGGAACGATCCTCGGGGTCCTCCTCGTGCAGCTGATCAACAACTCGCTGATCCTCATCGGAGTTCCGAGCGCGTGGCAGCGCGCCGCAGTCGGCCTGCTTCTCGTCGCCGGCGTCGGCATTCAGGCCCTGGCCGCCAAACGAGGAACGAGGCTCCTGCGCAGCAAGAACGCGCAGGCCGACCACAGCAACGCCGCCCCCCAGGCCGTCGAAGGATGAGCGCCATGAATACGACACTTCGTGAAACCAACTCCCGCATCGACCGCTTGAGCGCCTCCCTGCTGTCTCGGCTCAGGCGCGACAGGTCCATCGGCCGAATGGTCCTCATCCTCCTCGTCGCCATCGCGGCGTTCTCGGTCCTGTCCCCGAGCGTCTTCCTCACGGGACTGAACCTGCAAAACATGCTCCTCGCGGTCGCGGAGATCGGGATCCTCTCGATCGCGATGATGATCTCCATGGTCACCGGCGGCATCGACCTGTCGCTGGTCGCCATCGCCAACCTGTGCGCGATCACCGTCTCCACGCTCTACACCTCCTCGGTCCTGGGCGGCGCGGGAGCCGAACAGTGGAGCCCGGTCATCATCCTCATCGGCCTGGCCGTGGGGCTCGCCTGCGGCCTCGTCAACGGCTTCCTCATCGCCTACGTGGGCGTCACCCCGATCCTGGCCACGCTGGGCACCATGCAGATCTTCAACGGATTGGCCGTCGTGTGGACCGGAGGAAAGACCCTCTACGGATCCCCCGAAGCCCTCACAGCGTTCGGGAAGACGGCCGTCGCGGGCGTCCCCCTCCTCTTCATCGTCTTCGGCCTCGTCGCCCTCCTCGTCGGTTTCATCCTGAATCGCTCCCCGCTGGGCCTGTCCCTCTCCCTCGAGGGCTCCAACGGGACGGCTGCCAGGTTCTCGGGCATCCGCTCGACGCGCATCCTGATGAGCTCCTACCTGCTCACGGGCCTCCTCGGATCGCTGACGGGAGTCGTGTTCATCGCGCGAAACCCCACGGCCTCGGCCGACTACGGCGCCTCCTACGTCCTGCTCGTCATCGTCATCGCCGTCCTCGGGGGGACGAACCCGAACGGAGGCTTCGCCACCGTCGGGGGCGTATTCCTGGCCGCCCTGACCCTCCAGGTCGTCCAGAGCGGATTCACCTCGATGAGGCTGTCCGCCTTCCAATACTCCATCGCCCAGGGAGTCATCCTCATCGGTGTCCTCGTCCTCGACTGCATCGACTGGAAAGACATCCGATCGCGCCTCTCCATTGCCGTCAGGCGCACAGATTCGGTAGCCGCTCACGACAGCGGTTCAACAGAAAGGAAATGATCATGAAGAAGATCATTAACAACCCCGACCAGTTCGTCGATGAGATGGTCGAGGGCATTCTCCTGGCCCACCCCGATCAGGTCAAGACGCCCGGCGACGACCGCCGCGTTCTCGTCCGCGCCGACAGCCCGGCACCCGGCAGGGTGGGAATCGTCACCGGGGGCGGCTCGGGTCACCTCCCCCTCTTCAAAGGCTACGTCGGACGAGGCCTGTGCTCGGGCGTCGCCATCGGCAACGTCTTCTCCTCCCCATCGGTCCAGCAGTGCGCGGACGCAGCCAAGGCGGTCGATGGCGGCGCGGGCGTGCTCTTCCTCTACGGAAACTACGGCGGCGACGTCTTCAACTTCGACCTGGCCGTTGACCTGCTCGAACTCGACGGGATCGAGACGCGCACCGTGCTCGGCTGCGACGACGTGGCCTCTCAACCCAAGGAACGCGCTCGGGATCGCCGAGGCGTCGCGGGCATCTTCTTCGCCTACAAGGCCGCGGGCGCGGCCGCCGAGCGGGGGGACTCGCTCGACGAGGTCGCCGCCGTCGCCCAGAAGGTCGTCGACAACACGGCCACGATGGGCGTCGGCCTGTCCCCGACGATTCTCCCCACAACGGGGTCCCCGTCCTTCGAGCTGCCCGATGGTGAGATGGAAATCGGCATCGGCATCCACGGCGAACCCGGCATTCACCGCGGACCCCTGGGAACCGCCGACGAGATCGCGGATCGGATCCTCGACTCCGTCATCCCGGACCTGGGTCTGCGCGAGGGAGACCGCGTCGCCGTCCTCGTCAACGGCCTGGGAGCCACGCCGCTGGAGGAACTGTACCTGCTGTACAGGCGCACGCATCGCCGCCTCACCGACCTGGGGGTCGTCATTGAGCGACGCTACGTCGGCGAGTATGCGACCTCCCTGGAGATGGCCGGAGCCTCCATCTCCCTCCTGAAGGTTGACGACGCTCTCCTCGAGCTCCTCGACGCTCCCGCCCAGTCCCCCTTCTTCAGGGAGGCGTGAGCATGCGATCGCGTGAACTCATACGCCAGATCCAGGCCTCGATGTCGCTGCTGATCGAGTCCTCGGACGAACTGCGCGACCTCGACCAGGTTCTCGGCGACGGCGACCTGGGCATCACGATCTCCGCGGGCGCGCGTGCGGTGATCGACGCCCTCGACGCCATGCCCACCGAGCCCGAGCCGGTCCCCTCCGACGTGGCGCGAACCTGCGCGAGAGCATTCGCGAACGCGAATCCCTCGACGATGGCGGCGCTCGTGGCCGGAGGACTGCTTGCCGGTTCGAAGGTCTGGGTCGGATGCGAGGACGTGACCGCGGCGGAAGCGGAGGCGTTCATCCGCGCGGCCGCGAACTCGATCTCGCACCGTGGCAAGAGTCAGGTGGGAGACAAGACGATCCTTGACGCGATGGTGCCCGCCGTCGATTCGCTGGCCGACAGCCTCGCGGCCAACCCCGCGGTCGCTTCGGACAGCGCACTCGCGGCGGCGGCCCTCGACAGCGCGATCTCGTCCTCGGCCGCAGCCGTCGTGGCCACCCGAGACCTGCAGTCCCAGCGCGGACGAGCCTCGTGGCTGCAGGACCGGTCGATCGGCCTGCAGGATCCCGGCGCGACCGCCTTCCTGCGTGCGCTTGAGGCCTGGCGCGATGCCGCCACCGGAGAGAGGGGGCCTCGCTCGGCCGTCGTGGACAACCTTTGAGGCCGCGTCGTCGCGACCACACCCGAGGCTGGGGGCGAACTCTCATTCGCCCCCAGCCGTCGTCTCCGCGCGCGGCAACACGGCGGGGCAGCCAGGGGAGCCTCGCTCCATTCCGGACCGTTCATGTCCGAACAAATTGGGACCACTTCGACAAACCCGCATGCTTTGTCAACAACCGCTTGATCCTGTCCCAATCTGGACCAATGCCGTCCATATGGCAAGCAATGACAAACATATGGCTTAGGATGGGGGCACGCCGACGCGCCCCCAACGACGGGGGTGCCCGGCACGCAGCAGCACCGCGCACGCGGCACCGCAGGGCAGGTCCAGCAACGAAGACGGACACGCCAGGCACCACCGCAGTCCCGCAGGGCCGCCGCACCAATCCCGACACGGCCGTTGAATACCCGGAGGAGTCCCGATGAAGCCCACACTCGCCACAGCCGCACTCGTCACCGCGTCCGCCTGCGCCCTCGCCCTCGGAGCCTGCACGCCAGGGGGTGGCTCCCAGTCCGGGACCGGAGCGAGGGGAGGGGGAGACGGCAACTACACGATCGCCGTCGTCCCCAAGGACGCCACCAACCCCTGGTTCGTGCGCATGGAAACCGGCGTGCAAAAGTATGCGGCCGACACCGGCATGAACGTCTTCCAGAAGGGACCCGCCGAAACAGACGCCACCCTGCAGGCCCAGGTCATCCAGGACCTCATCGCCCAGGGCGTCGACGCCATCTGCGTGGTTCCCGTTGACCCGGGCGCCATCGAACCCGTCCTCAAGCAGGCCATGGATGCCGGCATCGTCGTCGTCACCCACGAGGGAGCCTCCCAGCAAAACACCATGTACGACATCGAGGCCTTCAACAACAACGAATACGGCGCGTTCATCATGGACAACCTCGCCGAGGCCATGGGTGAGGAAGGCGTCTACACCACCATGGTCGGCCACGTCACCAACGCCTCCCACAACGAGTGGGCGGACGGCGCCGTGGCCCACCAGAAGGAGAAGTACCCGAACATGACGCTGCTCGAGGCCGAGCCTCGCGTCGAAAGCCAAGACAACGGCGAAACCGCCTACCAGACCGCCAAGGAGGTCCTCAAGAAGTACCCCGAGGTCAAGGGCATCCTCGGCACCTCCTCCTTCGACGCCCCCGGCACCGCCCGAGCCATCGACGAGCTCGGCCTCAAGGGCAAGGTCTTCACCGCGGGAACCGGCATGCCCGCCGCCAACGCCCAGATCCTCAAGGACGGATCCGTCTCCGCCCTGACCCTGTGGGACCCCGCCAACGCGGGCTACGCCATGGCCTCCCTGGCCACCAAGATCCTGCGCGGTGACACCATCGAGGACGGCGTCAACCTCGGCGTCGAAGGCTACGAGAACATGCACTTCTCGCCCGGGTCCACCAAGGTCCTCGAAGGAAACGGCTGGCTCAAGATCACCCAGGACAACGTCGACTCCCTCGGCTTCTGAGACCGCCCACACGACACGCGCCCGGCCCCGGCCTTCAAGGCGAACGAGGCCGAGGCCGGGCACCCCGACACCGACGCGACAGCAACGGGCCGGGAGGGGACAACGCGAGGAAAGGACCCCACATGGACACCCCTGTGCTGGCGGTGCGACACGTCAGCAAATCCTTCGCCGGCGTGCGAGCCCTGGTCGACATCGACCTCGAGATCGCGCCCGGAGAAATCCACTGCCTGGCCGGCGAAAACGGGTCGGGCAAATCCACCCTCATCAAGGTCATCTCCGGCGTCCACGCCCCGGATGCCGGAAGCGTGTCCATCGCGGGATGCGAATACACGCACCTGACGCCCGCAGACGCCATCGCCGTCGGCGTGCGCGTCATCTACCAGGACTTCTCCATCTTCCCCAACCTCTCCGTCATGGAGAACATCGCGCTCGGCAGCGAGGTTGCCGCCGGACGCGCCCTGGTCAACCGCTCGCGCATGCGCAGGGTCGCCGCGGAAGCCGTCGCCAAGATCGGCTTCACCGTCGACCTGGACGAGCCTGTCGGCAACCTCTCCGTCGCCGACAAGCAGCTGGTCGCCATCAGCCGCGCGCTCATAGGCGACGCCAGGCTCATCATCATGGACGAGCCCACCACCGCCCTGACGAAGAAGGAGGTGCGCGCCCTCTTCGACATCGTCCGCGACCTCCAATCCCGCGGCATCGCCATCCTCTTCGTCTCCCACAAGCTTGAGGAGGTCTTCGAGATCGCGCAGCGCTTCACCATTCTGCGCAGCGGACACAAGGTCATCACCTGCCCCAAGGAAGACCTCGACCGCGCCAGCTTCGCCCGCCACATGACCGGCCGCGACTTCGACGAGGCCCCCTACCGCACCGGCTACATCGACGCCGACCCGGTCCTCGAGGTGCGGGGAGCCACCGTCACCGGCGCCTTCGCCGACGCCTCCCTCACCGTGCGCCCCGGGGAGATCCTCGGGATCACGGGCCTCCTGGGCTCGGGCCGCACCGAGCTGGCCATGTCCCTCTTCGGGATGATTCCCCTCGACGCCGGGACCGTCGCCGTCGCCGGACGGGAGGTGCCCCTGCGGGGAGTGCGCGACGCCATCACGGCCGGCATCGCCTACGTCCCCGAGGACCGACTCACCGAGGGCCTCTTCCTCTCGCGCTCCATCGGAGAGAACATCACGATCGCGGAGATGGACGCCTTCACGCACTACCTCGGCTTCGTCGACAAGGAAGCCATCCGGGCCGAGGAGAAACGCTGGGTCGAGCGCCTCGGCGTCGTCACCCCCGACCCCGCGAGCGCCGTCAACACCCTCTCGGGCGGCAACCAGCAAAAGGTCGTCCTGGCCAAGTGGCTCGCCATCAACCCCTCCGTCCTCATCCTCAACGGGCCCACCGTCGGCGTCGACATCGGAAGCAAGTTCACCATCCACTCCATCCTGCGCGAGCTCGCCCAGAAGGGAATGGCGATCATCGTCATCTCCGACGACATCGCCGAGGTGCTCACCAACTGCTCCGCGATCGCCATCATGCGCGCCGGAAAACTCAGCGAAGCCATCAACCCCGACACCCTCACGGAGGCCGAGCTCACCCGGCTCCTGTCCGAGGAGGGAGCCCCGGCCTCGCCGACCAACACACGAGCCCTCACCGAGGCGCCCGCCGCACGCGAAGGGGGAGAGGACTAATGCCCCGAACCATCACGAAACTCCTGCGAGCCAACGAATTCTGGGTCTTCCTGGTCATCGTCGCCCTCACGCTCGTCATCCAGGCCCGCTCCGGGCAGTTCTTCACCGCCAACAACATGGTCGACCTGGCCGGCGCGATGGTCGTCCCCGGCCTCTTCGCCGTCGCCGCCCACCTCGTCCTCGTCTCCGGCGGCATCGACGTGTCCTTCCCCGCCCTGGCCTCCCTCGCCGTCTACGTCACCACCAAGCTCCTGGTCGACAACGGGTGGGACGGCCCCGTCTTCATCCCCTTCCTCATCGCCGCCGCATTCGGCGCGATCCTCGGGGCGTTCAACGGGGCCTTCACCTCCCGGCTCACCGTCCCCACCCTCATCATCACGCTGGGCACGGCCAACGTGTTCAACGGCATCATGCAGGGGGCCCTCAAGTCCGTGCAGATCAACACGATCCCACCCTCCATGCGCTCCTTCGGATCGGCGTCCCTCTTCGTCGCACGCAACGAAAGCTCCGGTCTGCAATCGTCCATGCCCGTCTCCTTCCTGATCCTCGTCGCCGTCGTCGTGGTTGCCTTCTTCCTCACCCGCTACACGATGTTCGGCCGCTCCCTCTTCGCCATCGGAGGCGACGAAAGCTCGGCCGAGCGCGTCGGCTTCAAGGTTCGCTCCACCAAGTTCTGGCTCTACGTCCTGGTCGGCGTCATCGCCGCACTGGCCGGAATGGTCCGCACCTGCTCCATGGGCCAAATGCACCCCACCAACCTGCTGGGCATGGAAATGATGGTCATCGCCGCCGTCGTCCTGGGCGGCACCGCGATCACCGGCGGCAAGGGATCCCTGACCGGCGTCATGCTGGGCACCCTGCTCATCGTCATCGTCCAAAACTCCATGATCCTCATGGGGATCCCGACATTCTGGCAGGGCTTCGCCCTGGGCCTGCTCATCATCGTCGGAACCGGCGTCTCCGCGCTCCAGGTCGTGCGGGCGCGCCAGGCCGGACAGTAGGAGGAACACATGTCAACGCTTCTCGCCTCGCCGCGCCTGGCCTTCCTCAGGAAGGACAGCTACATGACGCGGCTCGTCATCGTCTTCCTGCTCCTGCTCATCTTCTTCGCGGCCGTGCGCCCCGGCCCCTTCTTCGCCGTGCGCACGTGGCAATCCATGGCCGTCCAATTCCCCGAGTTCGGCCTCATGAGCCTGGGCGTCATGTTCACCATGTTCACCGCCGGCATCGACCTGTCCGTCGTCGCCATCGCCAACGTCGCCTCCATCTGCGCGGCCCTGACGCTTCGCGCGACCCTCCCGGGCGCCGTCACCCCCTCGTCCATGGGTCTCGCCGTCGCCATCGCCCTGGGAGTCGCCCTCCTCGTCGGCGTCACCTGCGGACTCATCAACGGCACGCTCGTCGCCGTCTTGAAGATCCCGCCGATCCTCGCCACCCTCGGCACCCTCGAACTCTTCGGCGGCGTCGCCCTGATCCTCACCCAGGGCAAGCCCGTCTCCGGGGTGCCCGAGGCCTTCGGGGCCGCGTTCACCGGGAAGGTGGTCGGCCTCGTGCCCATCCCCCTCGTCGTGTTCCTCGCGTGCGCGCTCGTCGCCGGAATCATCGTCGCCTGCACGGGCTTCGGCACGACCACCCTCATGCTGGGCACCAACGACACCGCGGCCCGCTTCTCGGGCCTGAAGGTCACGAGCCTGCTGATCCGCACCTACATGCTCTCCGGCGTCATGGCCGCCATGGCCGGCATCGTCATGCTCGCCAACTACAACTCCGCCAAAGCCGACTACGGAGCCTCCTACACGCTGCTCACCGTCCTCATCGTCGTCCTGGGCGGAGTCAACCCCAACGGAGGCTCCGGACGGCTCAGCGGCGTTCTCCTGTCCATCCTCATGCTCCAGGTCCTCTCCTCGGGCCTGAACATGTTCCCCGAAATCTCCAACTTCTACCGTCCCCTCATCTGGGGAGGCGTCCTCCTGCTCGTCATCTGCATGAACGAAGGGCTCTTCTCCCTGACAAAAACACGACACGTCACGAAAGGACGAAACAATGCTGAGAGCAAGCGATAAGCACGTCGTCGTCGGAGCCGACTTCGCCGGGTACCCCCTCAAAGAGGCCGTCAAGGCCCACCTGGAGGAGAGGGGATGGACGGTCACCGACCTCACCCCCGACGCCGAGACCGCCCCCATGTACCACCGGGTCGGCTTCGCCTTGGGCGCCCAGATCGCCGAAGGCACCTTCGAGCGGGCACTGGCCTTTTGTGGCACCGGCATGGGCATCCACATCGCCGCCTCCAAGGTCCCCCACGTGCACGCCGCCGTCTGCGAGTCCGTGCCCGCCGCCCGCCGGGCGTCCGCCGCCAACAACGCCAATCTCCTGGCCATGGGCGCCTTCTACGTCGCCCCGCGCACGGCGATGGCCATGGCGGACGCCTTCCTCGAATCCACCCTCGGCAGCGGGTACGAGGACTGGGAGGGCTTCTACGACTACCACCGCATCGGCTACGACGAGTGCGAGAACTTCGACTACGAGGCCTACAGGGCCAACGGCTTCGCGGTCGTCAACCCCGCCAGCGCTCACCTCGCCGAGCAGCCGAAGGGGCTCGCCTACTGACAGACCGAGCGGGGGACCGGGCGGGTCCGGCACCTCGCGTCGTGGCGGGCGCCTCGCCGAGGCCGGGGCGACGACACAGGGGTGGGGGTCCCGGACGGAACCCCCACCCCCGCGCGCGAGCGATCAGGCCTCGGCCTCGAGAGCCTCCTGCTCCTCTGGGGTCAGCTTCGCGATGCCGATGCCGGTCGCGCCCCACACGAGGGCGAAGAGGATCGCGATCCAGTTGGAGATCGCCCAGGGCATGTAGGCCAGGGTGGCGACGCCCAGGGTGCCCGCCATGTAGGCGCCCGCCGACGTCCACGGCAAGATCGGTTCCCACACGGTCGCCGCATCCTCGATGGTCCGAGACAGGTTCTTCGGGTGAAGGCCGCGCTTGATGTACTCTCCGCGCAGCATCTCACCCGGAATCAGCAGCGACACCTGACCGTTCGACGTGATGCCAATGACCGCCAGGCCGGTGATGATCGTCGACGCGATCAGGGTGAACGTGGACTTCACGGGCGCAAGCAGGCGGGAAATGAGCACGTCCAACGAGCCCGACACGGACACCGCGCCGGCAAACGCGATCGCGCAGAAGCAGATGAGAAGGACGCTCATCATCGAGTTCATGCCGCCGCGCTCGAGCAGGCGCGTCACGTCCTCAATCACCGAGTCGGCCGCGAAACCTGCCTTGCCGACCATCTTGATCTTGAACCCATCCACCGAGGCAACCACGGAATCCTTGAAAGAGACGTGCTGGAACACAACCGCGTTGCACATAGCCGTCGCGCACGAGACGAGCATGACGGGAACCGTCGGCAGCTTCATCACGGACCCGGCGAGGACGACCACCACGGGAACCAGCAGAAGCAGGTTCCAGTTGAACGCAGAATCCAGGGTCGCGAGGATCGTCCCCACCTTCTCGGGCACCGCTCCACCCGAGGACTGCAGGCCGAAGATCAGGTACACGGCGGCCGACGTCAGGAATGCGGGCACGGTCGTCCACATCAGGTGTCGAATGTGAGTGAACAGGTTGACGCCCGTTGCCAGCGATGCGATGTTCGTCGTATCTGACAGGGGAGAGAGCTTATCGCCGAAGTAGGCACCCGCCACGATGGCTCCCGCCACCATCGGCAGGTTTGCGTCAACGCCGACCGCAACGCCCATGAACGCCACGCCGATCGTGCCCGCCGAGCCCCACGATGTGCCCGTACACAGCGACACGATGGCGGTCACCACCAGGGCGATAAGCGCGAGGAACTGCGGGTTAATGATCTTCAGCCCGTAGTAGATGAGCATGGGAATCGTCCCGCCGGCCATCCACGTGCCGATCAGCGCGCCGACGACGATCAGGATCAGGATCGCCGGCATGGTCTTCGCGATCTTCTCCGCGATTGCCCCGATGATCTCATCCCACGTGTACCCCAGGTAGAGGGCAACGAGCCCCGCGACAACCGCCGAGGCGATCAGCAGCGGCTCCACCGGCAGGCTGGCCGCAATGTAGCCGCCCCCCAACAGTGCGATCAGCGTGACCGCGGGAATGGCCGCGATCAGCAGGGAGGGAGCGCGGTGAGCGCGCTTGCCCGACTGGGTCTCTGACATGTACGTTCCTTTCGAATAGTTGTGGTCCCGCGACGGTGCGCGACCGTTCAGTGAACTGAAAGAGCGAGGATCGCCTCGCACAGGCGATCGAGTGCGCGCTCGAGATCACGCTCGGGAAGCGCGACGTTGATGCGGAAGAATCCCTCGTATTGCTCGCCGAAGTCCTCCCCGGGGGATACGGCAACCCGCGAGCGGGCCACCGCCTCGGCCAGAAGCGTCGCGGAGGGCAGATACGAGCGAGCATCCACCCACACGAGATACGTCCCATCGGGGTCAACGACCCGAGCCAGCGGAAGCTCCTCCCTCAGGCGAGCAACCGCGATGCGAAGATTCGCGTCAATCCGCTCACGCAGCTGGTCCACCCACTCATCACCCTCGTTCCATGCTGCGATCGCCGCCGGAATCGCGAAGAAATTCGGGTTGTGCAAGCCCATGAGGCGCTTGGCCTCCTCGAGGCGCGCACCGAGAACCCCGCGAACGACGATTGCCGAGGCCTCCAGACCCGCGGTGTTGAACGTCTTGCCCGGAGAGCAACACTGAATGAGCCGGCCGGACTCCCACAGCTGCTGCGAGTGGATGGCCAGCGGCCGGTACCCGTTGCGACCAGGGCGCTGAAAGTCGGCGTGAATGTCGTCGGAAAGCACCGTCACGCCATAGGTGAGAGCGAGCGCGGAGACCATGTCGAGCTCCGCCGATGTCCACACCCGGCCCGTCGGATTGTGTGGGTTGCACCATAGGAGCAGGTCCGCGTCCCGCATGGCCTCCGCGAAGCGCCGCTCGGGGATGACGACGCGCCCCTCCGACAGGTCCAGGGGGATTCGACGCAGCTCGCAGCCGACGCGCTCGACGACCTCGATGATGGGGCCATACGCGGGATCCAGGGTGACAACCCGGGGCGCGCGTCCCAACTGCCCGGGCAAGACGATCGCGCACAGGGCCGACACGCACTGGACGATGCGCGGGAAAAAGTGTACATCGCCTACCGCGGGACTCCACCCGTGGCGACGCGCCTGCCACCCCCGCACGGCCTCGCAGAAGTCATCAAAGACCTCCGTGTAGCCGAAGATGCCCGGCTCGCACGCCCGTGTGATCGCGCGCGACACCGCGGGGCACGTCGCGAACTCCATGTCCGCCACCGACAGGGACAGAGCGTCCTGTCCGAGGTCGGCGGCCAGCAGGTCCCACTTCGCGCTGTGCGTGCCCCAGCGAACGATTGACTCGTCAAACATTCGTCTCACCCGCCCTCGCGGATCCGTCCTCGACCTGCGGGAACGCGGGAGGGGAAACCTCCACGGTGGCAGCCTGCATCGCCGCACCCAGGGCAACGTACTCCCCGGGATGGGGTACCTCAACGGTGGCCCCCAGCGCCTCCGAAGCCAGGGCGCGCACCGCGCTCGACCGGGCACCCCCGCCGACCAGGAGCACGCGCTCGACCGCAACCCCCTGCGCGCGCACCGCGTCCAGCGCCCCGCGCATCAGGGCCAGCAGCCCCTCGATCGTTGCGCGGGCAACGTGCGCGCGGTCGCAATTGGACAGGGTCATCCCCTCCAGGCTTGCCGTCGCCTCCGGAAGATTCGGCGTGCGCTCGCCCTCGAAGTACGGGATCAGCCGCAGCCCGCCCGCGTCCGGGACCGACAGGGCCGCCTCGTCGAACTCCTCGTAACCCAGGCCCGTCACCCGCATCATCGCGTCGATAATCCGGGACGCGTTGAGCGTACACGCCAACGGAAGCCACCGGCCCGACGCGTCCGAGAAACCCGTCACAAGACCCGACGGGTCCGATACCGGACGCTCCGAGACGGCCGCAACCACCCCCGACGTCCCCAGGCTGAGCAGCGCCGATCCCGGCCTCAACCCGACACCCAGAGCGGCCGCCGCGTTATCTCCCGCGCCCGGACCCAGTGTGATCTCACCCCAGCCCCGCGCCTCGTCCCCGCGGCCCACGGCCTCGTGCGGGCCAACGATCCGCGGGAGAGTGATCTGCTCGGCCCGGGCGGCGTCGCACCGTAGTGCCTGCGCCACAATGTCGCGCCGGTACGTCCGCCCCGACCGGTCAACGTATCCCGTGCCCGACGCGTCGGATCGATCGGTCGCCAGGCCCTCCAGGCCGACCCGATCGAAACCTCCCGCGATCCTCCACGTCAGGTAGTCGTGAGGCAGGCACACGGCGGCTACCCGCCGAGCGGCCTCCGGCTCGTTATCTGCCAGCCAACGCAGCTTCGTGACCGTCAACGAAGCCACGGGAACGGATCCCGTCGCGTTGGCCCACCAAGCCGCGCCCGACGCGCCGCCCGCGTTCTCGGCGTCGCGGCGGCCGTCCTCCCGCTCAGCTATCAGCTCACGGGCCGCAGCCGCACTGCGCGTGTCGTTCCACAGCAACGCCGGTCGGATCACCCGACCGCGCTCGTCCAGGACGACCATTCCGTGCTGCTGGCCGCCGACGCTCAGAGCGCGCACGTCCTCGAACCCGCCGGCCGCCTCCGCCGCCGCGAGAAACGCCTGCCACCAGGCCTCGGGATCCACCTCGGTGCCCTCCGGGTGAGGGGCGCGCCCCTCGCGCACAACCCTGGCCTCAGCGGGGTCCCAGACAACCACCTTGCACGACTGCGTCGACGAATCGACGCCTGCGACATAGGGTCGCGTGATCATCGCTCAGCTCCTTCGCCGTCGAAAACGATCAGCCGACCAGGTGACGCATTGCCTGCTGGTACAGCTCAACAAAGTGATACTCGCGTGCCCCCGCCGCGGTCGCGTCGAACTCCTCGTAGGCGCCGCGGTCGGCCAGGAAGTCCTCCAGGGACTCTTCCGGCGCGAGCGTCGGCTGGGCCAGCTCAGACACCGATGCTGCCTCCAGTAGCTCCCGGGTCGCGGGGTCCTCGCGGAATGCGCGGGCCTTGCGCGCCAGCATCAGATACATCTCGATGTTTGCGCGCGCAGACTCCCACACGCCCTCCATGCCCTCCGTGCGGCTCGGCTTGTAGTCGAAGTGGCGCGGCCCCTCGTAGCGAGGCCCACCGCCCGGGAAGCCGTTCTCCAGCAGGTCGACCGTGAAGAACGCGCTGGCCAAGTCGCCGTGACCGAATGCCTTGTCCTGGTCGTACTTGATGCCCGATTGTCCGTTGAGGTCGATGTGGAAGAGCTTGCCCGCGTTGAGCGCCTGCGCGAGCGCGTGCGTGTAGTTCAGGCCGGCCATCTGCTCGTGGCCGGTCTCGGGATTCAGACCCACGATGTCCCCGTTGTCCAGCTGCGCGATCAGTGCGAGAGCGTGGCCAACCGTGGGCAAGAAGATGTCGCCGCGGGGCTCGTTCGGTTTGGGTTCCAAGCCGATCTTCAGGTCGTAGCCGCGCGACTTGATGTAGGCGGCGACCGTGTCGAGTCCCTCCTTGTAGCGGTCGAACGCCGCGTTCAGGTCCTTCGACGAGTCGTACTCTGCGCCCTCGCGTCCGCCCCACATGACGAAGGTCGTCGCCCCCATCTCCGCAGCCAGATCCACGTTGCGCAGGATCTTACGCAGGCCGAAACGGCGGATCGAACGGTCGTTGTTCGTCAGGCCGCCATCCTTGAACACCGGGTGGGTGAAGGTGTTGGTCGTGACCATCTCGATGACGAGGCCGGCGGCGTCGGCTGCCTCCTTCACCTTCATGACGCGCTCGTGGCGCTCCTGGTCCGATGCGTCGAAGTCGAACACGTCATTGTCGTGGAAGGTGATGCCCCACGCGCCGATCTCCGCGAGTTTTGCCGTGTACTCCCACGGGTCGAGGACCGGGCGGGTCCCCGTCCCAAAGGGATCGACCGCGTTCCATCCGACGGTCCACAGGCCGAAGGAGAACTTGTTGTCGGGGGTGGTTGTCATGGTGGTGTCCTTTCGAACGTCGATGTTCAGGTGGAGTGGGTTGTGGTCGTGCGTGGCGTCGCTGGTGGAGCCGCGCATTGTTGTGCGGTGCGGGTCTCGGTCTGCTGTTGTGCGGGCGCGGCATCGGGCCAACTGTGTGGCCTATGTGCGCCGTGTTTGCGTCATCACAATTTATTTGTTGTGGGGTAAAACTTAATACCTGTGCGCGCGCTCGTCAAGGCCACTCGAAAAGTCCGTTCGACGGGTGTAGGAGATGTGGCGTTCAGCGGCCGACGCGCTGGCGGATTGCAACGAGAACCTGCGCGACAACCTCGTCGAGACGTCGCAGATCAGACCAGCGAATGCGGATGATGCGCCACCCGGCCAGTTGGAGGAGGCGAGCTCGACGCTGCTCCGCCTCGATAGCCTCGTGCACTTCCTGAACGCTGTCGCCGTACTTGATGCGTCCATCGAACTCGATGGCGATTTTCAGACCGGGAATCGCGATATCAATGAAGAAGGTGTGCCTGCTGCAGTGCACTTCTTCCTGCGTGGTAACTCCCTTGATTCCTGCCAGGATCAAGGCGTGGAGAACGCGAGATTCTCCGGGAGACTCGCATCCGGCATCCGCGTGGGAAATGACCCATCGCGCTTGACTTGTGCCGCGGCTTGAGCGGGGGAGTGACGCAAGTTCCCGCAGAAGATCGCGACGTGCCTGTTCGGCTCGTTCGCGTGAGGCGAGCTGGTCGAAGCGCGAGTAGCTCGCCAGCCGAGCTATGCCGGCGCACGTCAGAGCAAAGGCCTGCTCCTTCGCAGCTAGCCGCGCGCAGTCGACCAAGATGCGCGGAGCGAAAGGGATAGCGAAGCCTTCTGCAATCTGGTGTGCAGGCAGAGATGTTCGGACGATTGAGGCTTGTCCCGCCGGCATAATCAGTTTGGAACCGATGCGAACCGCGTCGAAAGAGAGCCTCCGCTAGCCACAGCTAATCGGCGCATACGCGGTAATAGGCCCCTTGTCGGTGATGACGGGGAGGCCGAGGATCCATCCCGCACACTCGCCAGTCAGAATATGATCGTGCCTTCGCATGCTCAGGGCGCAGATGCGAGACCCGCGAACAATCGTCTTCTGGAGCCACAGAGGATGCCCCTCAAGCGTTGAAGCGGGCAGGTAGATTCCCCGCGCGATCCTGGCGAGGTTTCCACTCCGAGCTGCTCGGCTGATGCGCATCCGATTCGGTTCATGGTCTGGTGTGACGAGAGACTCCCGAATCGCCTGCAGCGACGGTGCTTCGTTGTCGATCATGGTGCGCTCCCACGGTTGGAAAACTCGCGATGATCTGACTGTGTTGCGTCATGTCTTGTTGAGCAAGTAGTGTGCGATTGCCTGTGGATAACGCGAAAAGCCGATGCATCCTGGGGAAATCTGCCTGTGGAGGGCCTGTGCTGAGGCGCCTCGCTGTGTCGTTGTTACAAACGTCGTCAATCTGCAGAGATTTCAACAGGTATTTCTCGACCGGTGTTACAAACGTCGTCAATTGATGGCGAGAATCGACTCAATTGGGTGTCTTTGGCGTCGGAATGACGACGTTTGTAACATGCAGCCCGAGAGACTGACTGACAGCGCTTCGGATTGACGACGTTTGTAACAGTTGCAGCTGTCAACTCGTCAAACTCGCGGAACCACCGCCCCGGCGCGGTAGCCTGTGTCCATGCCGACCCATTCCGACAGCGCCGACGTGGCCGCCCACATCAGCCGCGTCCCGATCGCCTCGCCGCGCGCCTCAGAGCGGAGGATGAACGCTGATAACCGCGGCGTGAAGTCGGAAAACGTGCGCGCCTCCAACATGTCGACGGTGCTGCGCAACATCCTCGTCTCGCCGGGGGAGGTGACGCGCGCAGGCCTCTCGCTGCGCACCGGAATGACGCGCGCGACGATCTCGCGTCTCGTGGACGACCTGGTGGGCGCGGGCCTCGTGCGAGAACTCGAACCCAGTGACGGCGGCGGCCGAGGCCGCCCGGCCAACCGCCTCACCCCCGCCGAGGGAAGCGCGGCCGCCCTCGGCGTCGAAGTGGACGTTACGAGCCTTGACATCATGCTCGTAGACCTCGCTGGACAAGAGCTTGGGCACCGCCGGATCGAGCGCGATCTCGCCGACAGTGCACCGGTTGAAACGATGGCGTTCGCGGCCCGCGAGGCCCGCACGTTGCTCAAAGAAACCCTGCCTGACGGCGCCCTCTTCCTGGGCATGGGCGTGGGGCTGCCGGGTCTCGTGTCGCCGACCCGCCTCGCGCTTGCCCCAAACCTGGGATGGCGCGACATTCCGCACGCTCAGCTGCTGGCCCCCCTCGCCGACCTCAACCCGATAGTCGTCGCGAATGAAGCGGACCTGGCGGCATACGCGGTCGCTTACACGCGTCCGGGTGTGGCCGACGGGCCCTCGACCTTCGTGTACGTGTCGGGCGAGGTGGGCGTTGGCGCGGGTGTCATCGTCGATCACCGCCCGATGAGTGGGGCGCGCGCCTGGTCCGGCGAAATTGGGCATATGTGTGCCGATCCGAACGGGCCCCTGTGCCGCTGTGGGGCGCGTGGATGCCTCGAGGCGTACCTGGGCGTGCGCGCCCTCGCCGAGCACGTGGGCGCTCCCGCGGGGTCCGGGGCGCGTGACATTTTGCGCTGCGCGGGTCTCGTCGACGACGCTGGATTGGAGACCTCCGAGTATCTTGCTGAGGCGGCAGTGCGCGAGCGTGCGCGCGCCGTGCTGACGGAGGCCGGAGCAGCCCTCGGGCGCGTGTTGTCAGGCGTCATTAACGCGATGGACATTCCGCACGTCGTCCTGGGCGGCGCGGTTGCTGAACTGAGTAGCGCCCTGCTGGATCCGGCCCGCGAAGAAATTGAGACGCGGACGCTGCAGGCCCCGTGGTCCTTCCCGATCGTGGAGGTGCTGCCGGACTCCGCATCCCTGACGGTTCGGGGTGCGGCATTCCGAGTGCTGGATTCACTCGTGGACGACCCCGCCGCGTTCCTCAGTTAAGCGTTTCGTCGCCTCGTCCTACCAGTCGCCCAAGCCCAGGTAGTACAGCGGGTGGGTGAGCACCGCGACGATGCGCTCGCGGTATTCGAGGGGGAGCATCGGGTAGATGACGATGGCGGCCAGGACCGCGACGATCAGTATCACGAGGATGCGTTTCTTGGTGCTCATGGGCGCCTCCTTTGTGGGGTGGTGAGTGCTGCGCGGGCATCGGCGAGGATGTCGTTGACGAGGTCCACGCCCTGCGGCGTGGCCAGGAGTGGGCGGTCCTCGGGATGCTCGTTGAAGTGCCGGATGAGGGCGTCGAGGCCGGTGAAGGGGATGCCGATCGTCCGGCAGCATAATCCCCATGGCCCGTCATACGTGTCCGGATCTGCAAATAGATCAATATGATGCTCGACGGTGTCGATGTCAAAAATTCGCACGTTCTGATCCCACCGGACGGAGGAGTCGCTGCCGCATCCGTCAGAGGCGGACTCCAGATACTTATGGATTGACAGATGAGGAGCCGCGTGAAAGTCGATGCTATCTGGGGATAACACCGTCATTGAACGATCCTTGATGGTGTTTTTCAGGTCTTCCATTGGATTCTCAGAAAAGAGATGATAGGCAAAAAATGCTGCTACCACCGCAATACCGATAGTTGTCTTGAAGGCGTGCGTTAAGAAACCGAGCATGAGTGCTCCTACGACGGTCATGCAGAGGATCGCGTAGCTAGTGAGGTATCCGATGTTGGTGAGACGCTCACCTCGTATGACAACGTAGCTGTTGACGAATCGAACATGGGGACGCAGATAGGGAACTATCGAGTCGCATGTCACCTGGGGCACTCCAGCTACTACCGGAATTGAAGCCAGATAGACGGCGAAACGGAAATCCCCGTAGTGTGTCAGGCGATAGATTCCTTCAACGATCGCTATCATCAGAGCGAGGATCACGGTCGCAATTACTGCGCGTTTCCACTCGTTGCGCCGCCATCTGTCTTCACTCACGAGCGACTCGGTGCGATTGGAAAAGATGCTGGAGAGGAATCCGCTGATCCCCCGACGTCGCGATCGAGTCATGGTCACCAGCCTAATCCGACGTAGTACGGCAGATGCCAGAGAGTGTTGTCGATGCGTTCACGATATTCAAGAGGTACCTGTTTGTAAGCAACGTTGGCTAGATAGGCGGAACCGGCCGCCGCGGCCGCGGCAGCCACTACCTCACCGCCAGCTAGAACGACAGCAGGAGCAGTGAGTGTAACGGTAATTTCCGCTGCAAGCGATGACCCGATGTATCCCCCAACGATGCCAGCAACACCAGATACTGCAGTCGCAGATGGCTCGTCGCTCGTTGCTACTTCGTACGCAAGCAATAGATTATTGATTCGGTTGATGTTCTTTGCGGTTGTAGACGCAACATTGGAAGCGGTGCGGTAGTTTTTCCTTGCTTCCATAGCCTTTGACAAGCTCTGATTCATTAGGGGTGGAACCCTCTTCATTGACGGATCCTGCGCTACTCTAGTGAAGCGTGAATTAGCCTTTTCAAGCTTCTCCAGTCTTGTCTTTTGGCGTGTCTTCATTGAAGTTTCGGTCGCCATAGAAGCTATGGTCCAGTGGGTCTTCAATTTCTCCAGTGTTCCGTCCTGTGTTTCTTTCATAAAAGGTTCTGGGGCATTGACTTGCACGCTCTGTAGATGTTTAATTACCCATTGCTCGAGATCGTCTCGAACGAGGCGAGCTCTCTCTCGGAGTTCGGCAAAGTCCCTTAAGCGCTGCTTGTGTTGCTCATATTCATAAATATCAGCACGGTATTGGTCTTGTTCCTGCATCGATGCGTTGGATGCTGGCATGGGTGGTTCTTGACCGAGAAGTGGAGGGGCAGCGATATCGTATTCATTAATTACGTCGAGTCCGCATGCTCTGGCATTTGTGCGGATCGTCTCCATGTCGCGGTAGTGGTAGTCGAGCTGTTGCGCGTATGCGCGCATTGCTTCCCATGATCTGTATGCGAAATCGGAATTTTCTTCGGTTTTTAAACGAAAATCAAATAGTGCGTCTTCGTAGGCGTCAGCACTCTTTCCTGCCCAGTATTCGGGCATGGGAACGAGGGAATTCATCATCTCGATAAATGCATCGGAGAATGTATTATGGAGCTTTTCGATGACTGCCGCAGCTTCGCGGATCTCTTCGGGGTTTCCATAAATTCTAGTGTCAATGAGGCCGACGGCATCTTGAGGATGCCCTCCGTTTCCTGCTACCATTCCCATTAGCTGAGCTCCTCTTTCAAATTTAAGAAATAATTTGTTACTTCTTCTTCCTCTTCTTTATGTTGTGTCACCAAGGATCGTAGATTGTCGGCACTGCCTTGGCATTTCTCGGTGAATGTTGTTGCTGCAAAATCAAGAGTGCCTAATATGTCGATGATGATGTCAGTGGCAATGCCGGCATCAACAGATATGGGTAGTTCCGGTGGGATGCTTCTGGATGAATCCGCAAACTCCTCGTACTTCCTTGCCATGTTGAAGATCATGTCTTCGGTGATGACGAGGTCTGCGGTCATTGTGGCTTCCGTTCGCGCGCTTCGGGCTCGAAATATCGATCTACTTCGATCGCGTCAAATCCAATTTCCTCTTTGAGTTCTGGGAGACGCTTCGTTTCGATGAGGCCCCATGGTTGCGTTTCGCCCAGTCCGTCAAGGAGACGATCGAGGGATGTGTACGCCAGAAGTACCCGTGCTTCGTTGAACATGTGAGCCAAGGAAAAACCGTATTCGCCGTCAGGCCGTTGGTCGATTGGGACGTAAAGGACGGGAGGTGCGACCTCGGGATGTGTGTTCACGGACATGTGTTCCATGACTTGACGCTAGCAGCCGTGTGATCGGGGACGCAAGTATAGGCGAAGGATGCAAGCAAGCATGAGCGCATGAAGCGACCCCGTCCTCGTCTCTGAGAAGAGAAGCGAAGCCGGGGCCCACGAAGCCTCAAATGCGACAGTTAGCGGCCAGACGCGAGCGCCGCCCGGGCGACCTCCCCGAAGGAGAGCGGGTCGCGGCCCGTCACGTCGCGCACGGCCGTGGAGACGACGTCCATCTCGCCGCGCGCGATCGACGTGTAGGTCGACACCCACGAGTCGTACTCCCACTGGGCGGCCGGCCACTTCTTGCGCGACTCGTACGCCTCCTTGACGGTTTCGCGCACGTAGGTGACGGGGCGACCCTGCACGCGGGTGAGGATCTGCGCGATCTCGTCGAGGGTGAGGGCCTGCGGCCCCGTCACATCAAGGGTCTGGTTCTCGAAACGCCCCGGATCAGCCAGGACCCCGGCGGCCACGCGCCCGGCGTCCTCGCGCGCGACCACGCCGACGCGTCCGTCACCCGCGGGCCCGAGGATGCGCCCGGCCTCGTCGGGCAGGGCCACGAAGAAGTCCGCATAGAAATTGTCGCGCAGGAACGTGTACGTCATGCCCGACGCCTTGATGCGCTCCTCCGTGTGGAAGTGCGTGCGCGCCAGCGTGAACGTCGAGTCGGGGGCCGCGTTCATGAACGACAGGTACACGATGTGCCGCACCCCGGAGGCCGCCGCCGCGTCGATGAACGCGAGGTGCTTGTCCAGGCGGTCCTCGCTCTCGGGCGCGGACACCATGAAGAGGACGTCAACGCCCGTGAGGGCGGCGCGCGTCGTGAGCGTGTCCTCGTACGAGCACTTCACCGCGGTGGCGCCCGGCAGCTTGGGCGCGCGCGACGGGGTGTTGGCGAGGAGACGCAGAGGGATACCGCGCTCGGCGAGGAGGCGGGCGGCGGTCCCGCCGACGTTGCCGGAGGCGCCGGTGACCGCGAGGGAGGGGAGGGACGAGGCTGGGGCTGCGTGGGTCGTGTTCGTGTCCGTCATGGCGTCAGTGTCCCACGGCGACCGGCTCCCTTCCAAGAAAAACGCCCAGGTGAGTGCACAGATGAGGCGACCCGCCGAGACCAAAGGTCCTTGCCGGGCTTGCACATGGCACGTCGGGGCGTGGGTGTTCCTACCAGCGCCCCAGACCCAGGTAGTAGAGGGGGTGGGCGAGGATCGCGGTGATGCGCTCGCGGTACTCGAGGGGGAGCATGGGGAAGACGACGACTCCGATGAGGATCGCGACGATGATGACGATGAGGACTCGTTTCTTGGTGCTCAATGCGGTGACCTATCTGCGTGTGGAGGAGGTGAGGGTCTTGTGGGCGTCGGTGAGGATTTGGTTGACGAGGTCGACGCCCTCGGGTGTGGCCAGGAGTGGGTGGTCCTCGGAATGCTCGTTGAAGTGCCGCATAAGGGCGTCCAGGCCCGTGTAGGGGATGCCGATGTGGTCGGCGCAGAGGTCCCATGGTCCTTCGCGCGAGATGTTGCTGAGATAGATGATGTGTTCCTCGACTGACCCAATGTGGATGCCTTGCTTCCACAGGATCGTCACTTCCGCGTCGCGCTTATGGCTTTCAAACGATAGGCGCGGAGGGAAGCGGAAGACGATTCCCTCGGGTGTGAGCGTGGTCGTCTGCTTGTCGCGCAGGGCCATCGGCAGGTCTGAGAAGGGGCGTCGGATCCCATCCAAGTACAGCGCAAAGACTACCAATCCGGCGTAGGTTGCTGCCTGCAGGGGGTATCGGGTGATCAAGCCGTATATCAGTAGTGCTGCGGCCGCTATTCCCAGCAAGTAAACGCTGATCATGTGGGCGATCGAGTCGTGGTTTCCGCGTATGGTGATCGCGCTATCGACGTATCGAGGCCGGGAGGGAGCGAAGGGGCGAATACTCCTTTCGATGAGCTGTGGGAGTGATGCCGCCACCGCGCCGGGGAAGGACACGAGGAGCATCACGGTAGGTGGGTAGGTGGGGTCTGCGAGCCCGAAGGCGTAGGCACCTGTTGGCAGCGCCAAGCTGACAAGGACGAGGATAACGACGCCCATCCAGTACCGTTGAGCATGTCTGTCCTGGCTCAGAGGATCTGGCGATACCTCGGTACGGGGAAAACGGACGTAAGGATGCCAGCGCACGTTACCACCCCATAGCCTGATCCCGCATAGTCGAGGGTTCCCATGAGATCCGTGATGATGTCGGTTGCGATGCCGCCATCAACGCTGATGGGAAGCGTGGGGGTCACCTCCTCTGCCGATTCACCGAGGTTGTCGTATCCGTTCAGCAGGCGGTCGAGTGAGGTGTACGCGAGAAGCACGCGCGTCTGGTCGACCATGTGCGCCAGAGAAAATCCGAGTTCCCCGTCGACGCGCTCGTCAATGGGCACGTACAGAACCGGCGGGGCGACCTCCGGATGAGTGTTCCGCGACATGGTGTCCATGCGCCGACGCTACCAGGGGGGGTGATGGCGTGCGCAAACACGGTCATTGCCTTCCGTAGCTGGTTGGCGGTGGCCAGCCGTGACTACGAAGCAGGGGGGCGCGGTTGGTCTGGTTGGGCGCGGCGTGCGTGAAACCGCGCACGCCCCGGTGCGGGGGTGGCTTGTCGCGTGTTGAAACTACCACCGCCCCTGCCAGGGTGACATGGCCACAAAATGGGGTGTTTGGCGTGTGCTGGGGTGGTGCGGGTTTCATGTGAGCAGTGGCGTGCCCATGCTGGGGTGATGCCGGTTTCAAAAAAGTGCTGGCGTGCGGACTCCTGGGTGGAGGTCGCCGCGTGGCCTGCGGGGCCTGGCCCGGGGGTAGGACAGTGCCGCAAAACAGGCCCGCGCACCCGGCGCGCGCGGGCCCCGGTCGCAGCGACCTACGCCCCGTGCCTGGAGGAGAAGGATCGCTCGAACTGCTCAAGGGAAACCCCGCGGGTCTCCGGCACGATGAACAGGTAGAAGCACAGGGAAACGACGTTGATGGCGCCGAAAGCCACGTAGGTCCAGGTGGCACCCAGGTGGGCGATCATGATGGGGAAGAGCCAGGTGACGATCGCATTCATGATCCACCCGCAGCCGACGGCGAAGCCCTGAGCGACGCCGCGGATGCGGGCCGGGAAGATCTCCGAGACGAGCACCCAGTTGACCGTGCCGGACTGCTTGGCGAAGACGAACAGGGACACGAGGACGACGACAAGCCACGGCAGGTACGATGGAATCGAGTTGGAGATGGTCCCGTCGGCCAGCGTGTAGGGGGCGATCCCCAGCCCGAAGGTGAGCGCGAGGGCGAACAGGGACAGGGTGACGCCGCTTTCCTGGTAGATGCCGACGTGGCGGCGGGCCAGGCGGGAGACGAGGTACAGGCCGAATGCCGCGCCGACGCACGCCACGAAGCCCGTGATCACGTTGAGGGTGATGGAGTCGGCGGAGCTGAAGCCGGCGGCGGCAAGGATCTTCGGCAGGTAGTACATGGCCGTGTTGATGCCGGTGAGCTGGTCGAAGCAGGCCAGGCCGATGCCGATGAGGAGGAGCCTGCGCGTCCACCTCACGGAGACGGTGCGCCGCAGGCTCCAGTGCCCCTGGCTGGTTTCGGCGGCGCGCACGGCGATCATGTCCCGCACCTCGGCTGCGACGTCGTCAACGCGGGCATCACGGATTCGTTTGAGCGCTCCGATGGCCTCGTAGTAGCGTTCCTTGGACGCGTACCAGCGGCCGGACTCGGGCATGAGGCGCATGCCGATCCACAGGAGGATCGCCGGAATCGTGGCGAGCACCAGCATCCACCGCCACGCGGCCCCGTCCCCGTCCGTCACCACGGCGGTCGCGACCCGGGAGGCCTCGTCCCACGAGTACCACTGGCCGACGGCGAGCGTGCCGGAGGGGTCGGCGGAGACCAGGACGCGGGGTCCGCCGTGCGCGTGGGAGAGGGCGGCGTTCATCGAGTAGGCGAGGAATTGGCCCGCGACGATCATGAATTGGTCGAGGGCGACGAGGCCGCCGCGCATCCGGGTGGGTGCGGACTCGGACAGGTAGATCGGAACGGTCGCGGAGGCCCCGCCCACGGCGATGCCGAGGACGAAGCGGAAGACGAGCAGCAGGTGGATGTTCGGGGAGAGCGTGCACCCGATCGTGCCGACGATGAAGATGAGCGCTAGGAGCAGGATGCCCTGCCGCCTGCCGCGCCTGTCGGAGAACCTGCCTCCGACGATGGCGCCGAGGGCCGCCCCGATGGCGAGGACGCCACCGACGAGTCCCTCCTCGAATTCGTTGATGCCCAGGCCTCCGGCGACGCGGGGCATGTACATGTAGGGAAGGGCTCCCGCGATGACGCCGGTGTCGTAGCCGAAGAGGAGGGAGCCGAAGGTCGCGACGGCCGCCAGGAGCTTGACGGAACGCGTGGGCCCCGAGGGCGGGGTTGATTCCATGAGGTCGCGTAGTTCGCGGTCGGTGGGGGCGCCGATCGCTTCGGGTCGGGTGCGCATAGCTCCCATTGTGCAACGCGACGCGAAGGCCGCGAGCACGACACTCAGGCACCTCTCAGGAAAGTCATAAGGCATGGATGATGGGTTCATAGGTGGTTCATAGGGTCGCGTGGGGAAATAGGGGCATCGACAAAAGGAGATCCCAATGACCGCCCCGATTCTCATCGCTATCGACCTGGCCGCCATGGCGGCCCTCGTGTTCGGCCTCTACTTCCCTCGGCACAGGCGTGCCGACCTCGTCGCCGCCTTCCTCGGCGTCAACGTGGGCGTCCTCGCGGTGACGATCATCCTCGCCAACTCGACCGTGAGCGCCGGCCTGGGGCTCGGGCTCTTTGGCGTCTTGTCGATCATCCGTCTGCGTTCCGACCAGATTTCTCAGACGGAGGTCGCCTACTACTTCGCGTCCCTGGCCCTGGGCCTGCTCACCGGCATGTCCTCCTCGGTCACTCCGCTGCTGGTCGGGCTCATCGTGCTGATCCTGGCCGCCCTGGCGTTCGGCGATTCGAAGCTCGTGTTCGGACGCTACACCTCCCAGACCGTTCAGCTTGATCGGGCGATCGCCGACCCCGACGAGCTGAAGGAGGTTCTCGCACAGCGCCTGGGCGCGTCCGTCGCGTCGGTGAGCGTGGTCAAGCTCGACCTCGTGAATGACCTGACGCTCGTGGACGTCCGATCCAAGGTTGCCTGACCCCCGAACAACCCGACCTCACCCCCGAGACAACCCGCAGAGGAACACCCGATGAACGCCGCCCTGAACTCGATCCTCGCCCGTCTGGACACGATCGGCCTGACCGAACTCAACGAGCGCGCCTCCATGCTCACCCGCGTGGACCGCAAGTATGCGCTGGAGAGCGACCGTGCCTCGGCTATCCTGAGCCACCTGCCTGAGGCCACGCGGGTCCTACAGATCGGCGGGCGCGTCTCCCAGGGGTACGCCTCCACCTACTACGACACGCCGAACATGGACTCCTACCTGCTGACCGCGCTCAAGCGCCGCCGCCGCTTCAAGGTCCGCTCCCGCCGCTACCTCTCCTCGGGTGCCTCCTTCCTGGAGGTGAAGACTCGCGGCGCTCGCGGAACGACCGTCAAGAAGCGCATGACGATCTCGTCCGACGAGGCTGGGGCGCCGCTGGCGGGAGAGCGGCGCCGGTGGGTGACCGACAGGGTCGAACCGACGGGTTATGCCGGGCTCGTCCCGGTTCTCGAGCCGGTCCTGGAAGGCTCGTATGAGCGCAACACCCTGCTTCTGCCCAACGGGGAGGGGCGCGCAACCGTGGACACCGGCCTGGAGTGGCACTCACTGCGCACCGATGGCACCCGCGTGAGCGGAGGGGACCTGGTCATCATCGAAACCAAGTCGGGAGCCACCCCATCGGTCGTGGACCACCTGCTGTGGGAGCAGGGAGTGCGCCCCGTGAAGATCTCCAAGTACGGCACCGCGATGGCCGCCATGCATGATCTGCCCGCCAACAAGTGGCACCGCACCCTCGAGCGCTACTTCCCGGAGTACGTGATCGACCGCGCGGCCACCCGCCCCTCGCCCCTGGCGGCTGCCGCCTGAGCCACGCGACCCGGACGCGCGACCTGGTCGAGCCTGCGCCGGCCCAAGCCCGCCGCCACGACACGAGACCGATTGAGTGAAGGAAGAGAGACAGACAATGAAAGCCCTGAAGAAAATCATGACCCCCGCGCGGACGATCGGCGCGATCGCCCTGGTTGGCGCGCTCGCGCTCGGAGCCTGCGGCTCCTCCGGCCTGGCCTCCTCCAGGCACGCCGCCGCCACGGCCACCGTCGCGGACGCCGGAAGCAACGGCGACACGACCGCGCCCCCCACCGCGAGCGACGCGCTGGCGGCCAACGCGGAGGCCTCGTACGTGGAAGACAGCGACTGGAAGGCCTCCGACGCCGTTGACGTGACCCTGAGCGGCACGACCGCCGCGTCGTCGTCGGCGGCAGTGTCGGCAAGCGACGGCGTCCTGACTATCTCCTCGGCCGGCGTCTACCGCCTGAGCGGGTCCTTCGACGGAAAGGTCGTCGTCGCCGCGGGCGCCAAGGACCGGGTTGTCCTGATCCTGGACAACGCGACCATCACCTCCTCCACGGGCGCGGCGATCGAGGCGACCAGCGGCGACGACCTTGTTCTGGCCCTGGAGGGAACCTCGACGGTCACCGACGGAAGCTACGACGGCACGGAGGATGCCAATGCCGCGATCTACGTGGACATGGACCTGACGATCACCGGCAGCGGCACCCTGAACGTGACCTCCGGCGCCTCGGACGCGGTCACCTCCACGGACGACCTCTATGTCCTGAGTGGGACGATCAACGCGACCGCCTCGGATGATGGCCTGCGCGGCAAGGACTCCCTGACGATCGCGGGCGGCACTGTCGCGGTCGCCTCCGGCGGCGACGCCCTCAAGTCCGACCAGGACAACGACGACACCAAGGGCTACGTGAACATCTCGGGAGGGGCGCTCACCCTGACCTCGGGAGGCGACGGCATCGACGCCTCCACCGACGCCATCGTGACCGGCGGAACCCTGTCGATCACCTCGGGCGGGGGAGCGGCGAGCGGCAAGCCTTCCACGGGCTCGGCCAAGGGTATCAAGGCATCAACGTACGTCATCGTCGATGGAGGCACCATTGACGTGGACTCCGGGGACGACGCCATCCACTCCAACGGAGCCCTGCGCCTCAGTTCCGGCACCATCACCGCCGCCTCCGGAGACGACGGCGTCCACACCGAGGTCGCCGCCGTTCTGGACGGCGCGAATGTCACCGTCACGCAGTCGAACGAGGCCCTCGAGGGCGGACTCATCACGATCGCGGGCGGCACGATCGACCTGACCTCCACAGACGACGGCATCAACGCCTCGGGCTCGATCACGGTCGAGGAGGGACTGGCCGCAACGGCCGAGACCGCCTCGGACACGGCGAGCACGGAGACGAGCGACACCGCGACCTCGGGCGATGCGGCCGCACAGATGGGCCCCGGTGGCATGGGTGACGGCGGCGGCACCATGGAGGACACCGGCGAGCAGCTGACCATCACCGGCGGCACCATTACCGTCAACGCGAACGGGGACGGCCTGGACTCCAACGGGTCGCTGACCATCAGCGGTGGAGAGACCACCGTCTACGGACCGGCCTCCGGCGCGAACTCGAGCCTCGACAGCAACGGCACCATGAGCATCACGGGTGGCACGGTCGTCGCCTTCGCCACCAATGAGATGGTCGAGACGCCGACCACGACCGACGGCCAGGGCTGGATCTCCGCGTCCGCGACCGGCTCCGCAGGATCCACGGTGACGATCACCGACTCGTCGGGCACGACCCTCGGCACGTACACCTCGCTCAAGGCTTTCGGGAACGTCATCTACTCGACCGCGGGCATGACCAACGGCGCCACCTACACGGTGAGCGTCGATGGAAGCGCCACCGAGGCGACCGCGGGCCAGGGCGGCATGGGGATGGGCGGTCAGCCCCCGGCGGGCGGACAGCCGCCGGCAGGTGGACAGCCCTCGGCGGGCGGACAGCCCCCGGCCGCTCCCCAGGGCTGACCTTCGCCGTAGCCTGCGCCCCGCGTGATTGTCGACACGCGGGGCGCACGCGCGTGCTGTGAGTCCTCACCGACGAGGCCCGCTCCGTGATCTCACGCCCGCACCCCAGTTGATCGCCCCCCCCGGGAAGAGCGCACCTACACTGGATGCAACGGACGAGGCCCGAGCCTCGTCACGGACAACGAAAGGACCTCTATGCTCCCCTCCGAGAAGCTCGCCGAACTCGGCATCGAGCTGCCCGCCGTCGCCACGCCCGTCGCCGCCTACGTTCCCGCCGTCATCGACCGCGGCGTCGTGCGCACATCCGGCCAGATTCCCGTCGTGGACGGCGAACCCGTGTGCATCGGCGCGGTCGGCGAGGATGGGGCTGATCCCGAGGACGCCAAGGACGCGGCGCGCGTCTGCGCGCTCAACGCCCTTGCCGCGGCGGCGGCGGTCGCGGGAGGGGTTGACAACCTCGCCGGCGTCGTGAAGGTCGTCGGCTTCGTGTCCTCGCGCCCCGACTTCTACGGGCAGGCCGGAGTCATCAACGGCGCCTCCGAGCTCTTCGGAGAGGTTTTCGGCAGCCAGCACGCGCGCAGCGCCGTCGGCGTTGCTGCCCTGCCGCTCAACGTCAGCGTCGAGGTGGAGGCTGAGTTCCTCATCAGGTGACCGTGCGCCGCGCGAGTGAACATGCGCCCGCCCATGAGGCGACCCTACACTGGGTGAGGTTTACCCACATGGCCTCGCGGGGGCCGCACGAGCGAAGGAAGAGACATGACTGACCGCCAGACGTTCAAACTGGTAGACGCGAACACTACTCCCACCGAGGGAGGCTGCGGCTGTGGCGGCCACGGCCACGGGCACGGCAAGCGCGCCCACGAGATGGCCGCGGAACCCATCGCCTCCACGGCGGGAAGCTGCGGCTGCGGCGGGGGCGGACACGCCGAGGGCAACGCGCACCCGGGCGGAGCCGGAGTGATCCACGCCCCCGGAGCCGACGAGCTGGTCATCCACTCGATCCCCCGCGTCGTGCGGCACGCCGTCCTCTTCGCGGCGGTTGACGCGCTGCCCGTGGGTGAGAACCTGCAGATCTGCGCGCCCCACCAGCCTGAGCCGCTGTTCGCTCACCTGCAGGACTCCGAGCAGCACTACCGCGTGGAGACCCTCGAGGTGGGCCCCGTCGACTGGCGCTACCGCATCACGCGGCTTGCCTGACCCTTCTCACGCGAGGCCGCGGCCAGCATTCCCCTCCCTTGGGTCGGCCGCGGCCTCGCGCGCTCCGCGTGGCGTGAGGTGGGTTTCCCGCGTCGTTCGCGTGACGGGGAGCGCACAAAAAGGTACCGTTGATGCATGAGCATCTTTGGTGTGACGTCCGACGCCGACGTAGAGGACGACCGGGATCGCGTCGAGACCGACGTGGTCGTGAACTGCGACATCGAGGCCGCGTGGGCGCTCGTGTCGGAGCCGGGCTGGTGGGTCAATGAGGGGCCTCTCGGCGACCACGAGGTGAGCCTCGGGGACGACGGCCTGTACCGAGTGAGCGACCCTGACGCGGGGGATTGGCTGATCGAAAAGGCCGAGGAGGACCCCATGGACGTGGTGGCCTTCCGCTGGTATCCGCTGGCCGACGACGAGCTGCCGGAGGAGCACGCGACGCGCGTCGAGGTGTCCCTGTCGGAAGAGCGAGGAGGCGTGGGCATCCACGTCGAGGAGTCTGGCCTCGCGTCCGTGTCCGACGACGAGGCCGTGGCCTCCCAGGCATACGATGACGCGATCGGCATGTGGGACCAGGTCCTCGTCGCCGCCAAGAACTACCTGGAGGGACGCTAACCCTCCCCCTGCGCCGGTTCCCGCGGGATTCCCCGCCGGAATGAGACCCTCGCGGCCGCGACGCCGCGGGGGTCTGTGCGCGTCGCCCTAGTTGTTTTCCGAGCCCGCGGGCCCCTCGGGCATCCCATCCGGCGCCTGGCGTGCGGCCCTTCGCGCGCGGGCGTGGGCCTCGACCTCCTCTAGCGAGAGGGGCCCCTGGTGGGTCCCCTCTCCGCCGTCGACCCGCTGCCACGAGACGGCCAGGGAGTCGCGCGCGCCGAAGCGAGCCAGGTGAATCCCGACGATGTGCTCGAGGTGTTGCGCCCGCTCGCTCGTCGAAGCCAGGCGCAAGAGCAGCGAGTCCGGAGAGCACGAAACACCGACGCGTCCCGCCGCGGGTCCCTCCCGGTCGAAGAGCAAGTACCCGGTGGAGGACGCCTCGTCCCATGCTCCCGTGATCTTGTGAGCCATGTGGGTCACGAGCTGCTTGCCGTAGCGGGCGGGGCGCGCAGTGGGAACCGTCGCCGTCGAGACGAGGGGGAAGGAGGCGGAGGCCTCCTCGGTGGGGGCGAGCTTTCGATCTCGTGTCATAAGGTCAACCTAACCTGAATGGTGGGGGAGTGCCACGCGAGGTCCGCGCCCGCCGCGTGGGGCGGGGTAGTGCTGCGTCTTATGGGGTGGCAGATACGGTCTCTCCCGGACCGTTAGGGTAGCGTTGGAGGGTCAAGCGCTTTGCGAGAGCGCGCAAAGCCCGCGCAAAACACCCCCGGTGGGTGGAGTCTGGCGGAAAGGGAAACGATGACTAGTGAGCACGTCGAGCACAGCGACACCGAGAGGGGCGGCGGGGAGAAGCTTCAGCGCACGCTGAAGAACCGCCACATTCAGCTGATCGCCATCGGCGGCGCGATCGGAACGGGCCTCTTCATGGGGTCGGGTAAGACGATCTCCGTCGCGGGTCCCTCCATCCTGCTGGTCTACACGATCATCGGTGCCGTCCTCTTCCTCTTCATGCGCACCCTCGGCGAGCTCCTGCTCTCCGACCGCAAGTACGCGACCTTCGCGGACATCGCGCGCGACCTGATCGGCCCGTGGGCGGGGTTCGTCACGGGGTGGACCTACTGGGCGTGCTGGGTCGTCACCGGCGTCGCCGACATGGTCGCGATCACGGGCTACGCGCGCTTCTGGTGGCCGGACCTGCCCGCCTGGATCCCCATCTGCGCGACGACGGCGCTCCTCTTCGGCCTCAACGCGATGACCGTCAAGGCCTTCGGGGAGACGGAGTTCTGGTTCGCCCTCATCAAGATCGTCGCCATCGTCGCCCTCGTGATCGTCGGCTTCACGATGGTCGCCATGGGCACCGTCGACGAGGCAGGCACCAGCGCGGCCGTCTCGAACCTGTGGTCCCACGGCGGGTTCTTCCCCCAGGGCTTCACGGGATTCCTCGGAGGCTTCCAGATCGCCCTCTTCGCCTTCATCGGGATCGAGATGGTGGGCACCACGGTCGCCGAGACCGACGACCCGGACCGCACGCTCCCCAAGGCCGTCAACTCGATTCCCGTGCGCATCATGCTCTTCTACGTCGCCGCCCTGGCCGCGATCATGATGGTGACCCCCTGGGACCAGGTGAGTCCCGAGTCCTCCCCCTTCGTCACGATGTTCTCCCTGACCGGCCTCGGCGCCGCCGCGACGATCGTGAACCTGGTGGTGCTGTCCTCGGCGGCCTCCAGCGCGAACTCGGGCATCTATTCGACCTCGCGCATGCTCTACGGCCTTGCCCGCCAGGAGCAGGCCCCGGGCGTGTTCTCGCGTCTGTCCAAGCATCACGTCCCCCTCAACGCCCTGTTCCTGTCCTGCGTGTGCCTCCTGTCGGGCATCGTCATCATGGGGATGGGCGGATCGATCTCGGGGGCCTTTACCCTGGTGACTTCCGTGTCCGCCACCCTGTTCATGGGCGTGTGGGTCGTCATCGTCGTGTCCTATCTGGTGTACCTGCGCAAGCGTCCCCAGCTGCACGCGACGTCGCACTTCAAGGCACCCGGCGGCGCGCTGAGCGCTTGGGTGGTCCTGGCCTTCATGGGAGCCATGGGCGTCATCCTGGCGATGTGGGACGACACCCGGCCCGGCCTGATCTACTCCATCATCTGGATTGTCTTCATCGTCGGCGCGGCGTTCGCGAATCGTCACTACCTCCTGCGTCGCGCATCCCGCGGCGTTCTCGGCGACGGCGGCACGGGCGAGGGCCCCCATACTGGCCCTCACCTGCATGAGTAGCGGAACACATAGCGAGTGACTATGCTCGCGTTCGTGCCACGGGAGCTCCGCGGGAGCTGAGAGGGGATAGGCCCCGACCGTAGAACCTGATCCGGGTCGTACCGGCGTAGGAAGGCTCTTTCCTCGTGGCCGCTGTGCAAGACGAAGGGAACGACATTCGCATGGCTACCACCACCTCCCTCCGCTGGAGGGTTATCGACATCGTCACCGCCGCCGTCCTCGGCGTCGCGTGCGGCCTCATCTTCGTCGCCTGGAACCAGGTGGGTTACGCGGGCTACGAGTTCCTCAAGGGCATCGCCCCCGGCCTGGGTGGTCTCGTCACCGGCATCTGGCTGTTGGGCGGAACCCTCGGCGGCTACATCATCCGCAAGCCGGGTGCCGCCTTCTTCGTCGAGGTGCTCGCCGCCACCGTGTCCATGGGGCTGGGCTCCCAGTGGGCGGTGGAGACCCTGTATTCGGGCATTGCGCAGGGCCTGGGCGCCGAGATCGTCTTCGCCCTGGTCGCCTACCGCCGCTACAACGTGGGGGTCGTGGCGGGTGCCGGCGCGCTGTCCTTCGCGCTGGAGTGGGTCCTCGAGCTCTTCACCGCCGGGCACCTCGCCAAGGGCGTCCTCTACAACGCGATCTACCTGGCGTGCGGCGTGCTCTCGGGCATTGTCCTGGCTGGCGTTCTCGCCTGGGCGCTGACGGGCGCGCTCGCGAAGACGGGCGCCCTCAATGCCTTCGCCTCCGGTCGGGGGACGCGCGAGCTTGTCTGACTCTCGGTCCGGGGACGAGGCCGTGGACGCCTCCGCCCAGCGCCTTCCCTCCCTCGACGCGTTGGCCGCGCCCGGGGAGGGCGCGCGCGTGCGCGCACGCGGCTGGGGGTGGCGTCACGCGGGGCGCAAGCGGGCCGCGCTATCGGGCGTCGACCTCGACATTGCGCCCGGCGAGCGTGTCCTCGTGCTGGGTCCGTCCGGCTCGGGAAAGTCGACCCTCATGGGCGGTCTGGCCGGGCTCCTGGGGGGCGCCGAGGAGGGTGAAGCCACCGGCACGCTGACCGTTGACGGCGTCGCTCCGGAGCGTGCGCGCGGACGCGTCGGCCTGCTCATGCAGGACCCCGAGGCCCAGGTGGTCCTGGCCCGCGTCGGCGACGACGTGGCCTTCGGCATGGAGAACTTGGGGGTGGCTCGCGCCGACATCTGGCCGCGCGTGAGCGACGCGCTGGACGCCGTCGGCCTGGATGTCGCCCTCGACCATCCGACGACGCAGCTGTCGGGGGGCCAGAAGCAGCGCCTCGCGCTGGCGTCCATCCTGGCGATGGGTCCGGGCCTGCTCCTCTTGGATGAGCCGACCGCGAACCTTGACCCGGTGGGCGTTGCGGAGGTTCGCCGCGCCGTCGAGTCGGTCGTGGAGCGCACGGGCGCGACCCTGGTCGTCGTCGAACACCGGGTCGACGTGTGGGCCTCCCTCGTGGATCGTGTCATCGTGGTCGCGGACGGTGCGATCGCGGCCGACGGCCCCCTGGACGAGGTCCTCAAGGAGCGCGGCGAGGAGCTGCGCGATCGCGGCATCTGGCTTCCCGGCGACGACGTCGCCGCCCGGGTGGGGCCGCTGCCCTCCCCGGAATCGAGGGGTCGGGAGGCGCCCCTGCAGTCCGCGGCGGCGCTCCCGGTTGTGCGCGCGCGAGGCCTGACGATCGGATACGACCCCGCCGCCCCCGTGCGCCGCGGGATCGACGTGTCGATCGAACGCGGGGTGTCGACCTGCATCGTCGGCGCCAACGGCGCGGGAAAGTCGACGTTTGCCCTGACCCTCGCCGGCCTGCTGCCCCCCATCGCGGGCGGCGTCGAGATAGCCACGGCTGACGGAGAGCGCGGCGACCCGCACGAGTGGCCCAGCCGCCGCCTCCTGGGTCGCGTCTCCATGGTGTTTCAGGAGCCCGAGTACCAGTTCCTGGCCTCCACAGTCGCCGACGAGCTCGCGATCGGGCCTCGCGCGGCGGGCCTTGACGAGGAGGAGATCGGTCCCCTCGTCGAGGAGCATCTGGAGGCCCTGGGCCTGTCCGCCCTGGCGCGCGCGAACCCCATGACCCTGTCGGGAGGCGAGAAGCGGCGCCTCTCCGTGGCAACCGCGCTCATCAGTGCCCCCGAGCTGCTCATCCTGGACGAGCCCACCTTCGGACAGGATCGGCGAACGTGGCTCGGCCTCGTCCGCCTGCTGCGCGGAGCCCTCGCCCGCGGGGTCACCCTGTTGTCCATCACCCACGATCCCGCGTTCGTGGCGGCCATGGGTCAGCGAGTCATCGACCTGGGCGAGCTGGGACACCGTGGCGCGTCCAAGGAATCCGGGGACGAGGCCGATGCCTCCCGCGCCGACAACGCCCGCTGTGGGCGCGCAGAATCGGCGAAGACTCGGCGGAGTGGGCTTCGCGGTTTGCTGCGCCACACGAACCCCGTGGCCCGCGTGCTCGCCCTCCTGGTTGCGACGACGCCCCTGCTCGCCTCAATCGACCCGGTCAGCGCGGGTGTCGCCCTCGCCCTTGAGCTTGTCCTGCTCCCCCTGTCGGGGGTCTCGTTGCGCAGCTTCGCTCTCAAGGCCACGCCGCTGCTGGTGGCCGCGCCCCTCGCGGCCCTCTCCATGCTCCTGTACGGGGCGCCGGGAGGGCGGGTGTTCTGGGAGTGTGGGCCCGCCGTGGTCTCCGAGCACTCCGCCTGGCTGGCCCTGGGTATCGCGCTGCGCATGTGCGCCATGGTTGTTCCCGCGATCGGGCTTCTCGACCGCATCGACCCGACCGACATGGGTGACGGGCTGGCGCAGATCCTCCACCTGCCAGCCCGGCCCGTGCTCGCCGCCCTCGCGGGCGCGCGCATGACCTCCCTCATGGCCGCCGACTGGAAGGCCCTCGAGCGTGCGCGGCGCGCCCGCGGCGTCGGGGACGCCTCCCGCGTCCGTTCCTTCCTGAGGGGAGCGTTCTCGCTCCTGGTCTTCGCGCTGCGCCGCTCCGGCAAGCTCGCCGCCACCATGGAGGCCCGAGGCTTCGGCGCGGCGGGCGAGCGCACGTGGGCGCGCCCCTCGCGCATGCGCGGCGCCGACGCGGTCCTCATGGTCGTGGCCGTCGCCATTCCCGTGATCGCGCTCGGCGTGAGCGTCTGGACGGGCACCTTCGCCCCGGTAGGCCGATGACGCCTCGGGCGTGGACGAGCTCGCGCGCCGACGGCAGGCGTGCCATCACCATCCCGGTGGGTGTCGCGCCCGAGGAGGCCTCGCGCCGCCTCGCCCCGCTCCTGCGCGCGCTCCGTCGCCGCTTCGACGCCCAGGCGGCGCGGAAGCGGACTGCGGGCGTGTCCGGGCCCGTGACGCGCGTCCCCGTCGTCACGGTCGACGGATACTCGGGTTCGGGCAAGAGCACCCTCGCCCGAGCCCTCGCCGCCGCCGACTCGGCGTGGCAGGTCCTCCACATGGACGACTGGTACCCCGGCTGGGATGGCCTGGACGCCGGAGCGCGCGTCGCCCGCGCCATCGCGGCCGACCTGCGTGCGGGCAGGGATTCCTCCTACGTCGCGTGGGACTGGGAAGCGGACGCGGTGGGGCGGACCAGGAGGGTCCCGGCCAGGCCCACGATCATCGAGGGCTGCGGCGCCGTCGAGGCGGACGCGGACCTGACGATCTGGCTGGCCGACCCCGGCGAGGCCGAGCGCCGCCGCCGGGCACTCGCCCGGGACGGCGCGACCTACGCGCCGCACTGGCAGCGCTGGGCGGCCCAGGACCTGGCGCGCTTTGTACCATAGACACATGTTTGCGCCACCCCCCGAACCGCCGCTGTGGGCGTGGCTCCTCCTCGGGGCCGTCGAGTTTGCCATCCGCGTCGTCGCCCTCGGTGTCGTGCCGAAGCACCGGCGCGCCGCCACGTCGACGGCGTGGCTGCTCCTCATCTTCCTGATGCCCTTCGTGGGCGTTCCCCTCTACGTCGTGTTCGGCTCGTGGTGGGCGATGGGGCGTCGCCTCGACGATGATCCCGAGGCTCGCTCCCTCGTCGATAACATCCTCGCCGCCTCGGTCCCTTCCGAGGCAGAGTCCGACGAGGCGTCGCCGGGCGTTGAGGGCCCGGCCAGCGCCCTCATGCGCATGACGAGTGAGCTCAGCGGCTTCCCCGCCTCCAGCGGCCGCGTCACCCGCCTCTACAACGACACGGCACAGACCTTCCGCGCGATGGCCGCCAGCGTTGACGGCGCCACCCACCACGTCAACGCCCTGTACTACCAGACCTCGTGGGACGAGTACACGGCTCCCTTCTACGAGGCCCTCGCGCGCGCCGCGGGGCGCGGGGTCACGGTGCGCCTCCTGGTTGACCACCACGGCATGCGCACGATCCCTGGGCATCGGGACTTCCGCCGGCGCCTCACCGAGGCGGGCATCGAGTGGCACGAGATGCTGCCCTTCGCGCCTCTGCGCGGGCAGATACGCCGCCCCGACCTGCGTAATCACCGCAAGCTCCTCGTCGTCGATGGGCGTGAGGCCTACGTCGGCTCCCACAACCTGGTCGCGCCGGACTACGACACGCCCGCCTTCGCGCGGGCGGGCATCACGTATGAGGACACGAGCGTGGCCGTCACCGGCGCGATCGTGGCCCAGATTCAGGCGGTCTTCGCGGTCGACTGGTACTACGCGTGCAAGGAGGTCCTCACGCCCGCCCTCCTGACTCCTCCGGAGACGCGGGCCGAGGCCCGGCGGGAGGAGATCGAGGCCTCGTCGATGCAGATCGTCCCGTCGGGGCCGGCCTACAAGGGCGAGCCCAACCTGCGCGCCTTCGTGGCCATGGTGTCCTCGGCGCGCACCCACGTGTCGATCACGAGCCCCTACTTCATCCCCGACGAGGCCCTCATGGCCGCCCTGACGAACGCGGCCCTGTCCGGCGTCACGGTCGATCTCTTCGTTTCCGAGCAGTTCGACCAGTTCCTCGTGGGGCACGCGCAGCGCTCCTACTACGGGCCCCTCCTCAAGGCGGGCGTGCGCGTCCACCTGTACCGCAAGCCCACGATGCTGCACTCCAAGTACGTCGTCGTCGATGGGAGCCTGTGCGCGATCGGCTCGTCGAACATGGACGTGCGCTCCTTCGGCCTCAACTACGAGATCACGCTGGTCGCCGACAGCTCCCGTCTGGTTGAGCTGCTGCTCGCCAACGATGAGCGCACGCGCGAGCGCTCTCGCGAGCTGACCTACGAGGAGTGGCGCGGCCAGCCCTGGCACGTGCACTACGTCGACAACGTGTGTCGGCTGGGGAGCTCGCTCCTGTGAGCGGGTCCGGCGAGGTCGCAGATCGTTCGCGTGCCAGCGATGCGGTCGCGTTACCGTACGCAGTGTCGGCCGAGGATGGGGGAAATCCCTTCGCGCGCGAGGGGGGTTCCTACGACTTGGTGCGCCCCGCCTACCCGGACGAGGCCGTAGCCGCCCTGCTGGGGGCGGCGTCGCGCTCGCGGGGCCGGGGTGCGGCCGGGCAGGACGTGCCCGCGCGAGGCGGCGTGGCCCGCACCGGAGTCCCCCTGCGTGCCGCCGACGTTGGGGCGGGCACCGGCAAGATGAGCGAGCTGTTGGCTCGCGCCGGCGTCCTCGTTGACGCGGTGGAGCCCTCGGAGGCGATGCGATCCCAGGCCTCGGCGGTACCCGGCGTGAGCTGGCACGCGGGCGTCGCGGAGGACACGAGGTTGCCGGACGGCATGTACGACATTGTTGTGTTTGCCCAGTCTTGGCATTGGGTGGATTCCGAGCGTGCGGGCCTTGAGGCGGCCCGGATGCTGGCGCCGGGAGGGGTGCTTGGGATCGTGTGGAACCAGATGGACGTGTCGGTGCCGTGGGTGCATCGCCTGACGCGCATCATGCGCTCGGGCGACGTGCATCGCCCCGACAGGCCGCCCACGCCGGGCGGGGGCTTCGCCCCGATGACCCTCACGCAGGTCGCCTGGGAGGACCGGATGACCCCGGAGCAGATCCTGACCCTGGGGACCACGCGTTCCTCGTTCATCAGGTCGTCCCCGTCCGGGCGCGAGCGCATGCAGGAGAACCTGCGCTGGTACCTGTACGAGCACCTCGGCTACGCGCCGGGGGAGCAGGTCACCATCCCGTATGCGACCCTCGTGTGGCTCTCTCACCTGTGAGGGCGGGGCCGCTGCGTGAGTCAGCGGAAGGAAATCTCCTTCTTGGTCTTGTTATCGAACCATCGCCGACGTCCGTCAGGTTCGACGACGAGTTGAATGTCGGAGCCGATCGGCAGGTCGTAGATACCGATGCAGGCGGGTTCAATGTCGCATAGATCGTTGAAGTCGACGACGGTCATGTTCTTAGGATCGTCCAGGTACTCGCCAGTGTCGCGGTCGGACAGGACGCGCCAGCCGGAGTCTTCCGGTGCAAGCGGTGCGTCACGGTTCAGCCACTTGATGTTCCCCGTTCGTTCGACAATTTTCCGCGAGACGATGGCGCCGCCGGCGCCGCGAATGTAGGTGGGGCGCATTATTGCTCCCGTCAGTGGGTGTCACCCTGCGCGCGCAGGTACTCGTCGATGCGGTCCGCGAGGGCTTGCCGGTCCTCGAATGCGCGGACGAGTTCATGGAAGGGTTTGCCTCCGTCGACGACGGCTGTAAAACCCGGGTCCGGGGACGCGAAGACGACGTCGTAGATGGGCGTCAGGTCCTCGTCGGAGTAGCGGTGGAGGGGGAGTAGGTACTGGAGGGGGAGGCGCTTACGATAATCGAGGCAGTTGAAGGTCTCCCCGTGGTCGATCAGGACCTGTGCGATGGCGGCGTCGCGCGCGGGGTCGTGCTTGACGGCGCCCAGCAGGATGTGCAGGAGTGACGCACCATCACCGGACATGTGGGCGAACGACGGATTGCGCTCAAGCAGGAGGTCGACGATCTTGTATCGCTCCTCCGCTTCGCAGTTCCCGAGAGCGTAACTGAACAGGGAGCGCCCCCGGTTCGCGCGTGCCTCGTCCCCCTCGGAGTAGAGGGCGACAAAGTCCTCAAATGTCTTCATATTCGCCGTGAGAAAGATGTTCATTTGTCGAGGCCTTCGTACTTGTGGCTGCGGTTCGTGGCTCTTCCGTGTTGAGTGTGGGCGACCGGGTGTTGCCGCCACCTGGATATGAGATCGTTGAATTCTTCCAGCATGGGCACTCACTCCTTTGAGTCGTTGCCTCTGCGGACATCCTAACTGACGGGCGAGCGCGGAATGGCATTTCTGGCCTCCCGTCGTACGAGGGGAGGCGTGGCCGACTGTCTCGTCCTGTGCTCCGTGAGCTAGCACCGGGAGCGGGGAGCCCTTAGTCGTGCTGGTACAGCGCGGTGTATCCGGCCCCGGACGGTTCGAGGACCAGGGAGAGCAGGTCCTCGCTTGACGTGCCCATCAGGTACGACAGAGAGACCAAGGCATTGGGCGAGAAGATTGTGTATGTCGTGGGAATGGGGGAGGCTTTGCTTGTCAGCAGGTACGAGGTGGGTTCGTGGAATTCGATGGAAAAACCGGGGTGAGCGTCGGTCACTGGTGGGAGGTTGAGGGGTGGGAGCTGGTGCGCTGCACGAATGTCGGCGGCGAAGTGCATGACCGCGAACTTCTTGAAGATCTCGAAGGAAGCGGAGCCGAAGCGTGGCCCGCCGTATAAGTATCTATCGACGTGGCCGTAGGCGTAGTACCCCTTCCGCCTGGTGAATGCGTCGTAGATAAAGTCTTCACCCGGTTCGACCAGGATCAAATCATCGTCGATCCGGGTTGTGTGTCCGGATAGTTCGCACAGGCGAGTGATGTATGCGGCGAGTTCTTCGTTCATGCGAGGGTTGCTCCTCCTTGGTGTGCAGGATCGACTGTCTTGATTCTACTGCCGCGGTGAATCGTGGGGAAGGAGGATAATGCAATCCACGCAGACGCATGCTTCGAAGACGTCCTCATGGTGACTGGTTATGCCCGCCACGCGCGTCAGAACTACTCGGTACAGCCCTCAACATGCACGCAGTCTAAAAATCTAGATCTTCCGCTGCTGCGTCTAGTAGAGCAAAAGCCCATACCGATGAGAACTGCCTGCCCATCGAGTGCTGCTGGTATTGGTCGGGTCGGTTTATATGAGTGCGTAGAGGTGTGATGGTTCGGGCTGCGTGTAGGCGGTGAGGAGGGCACTGAGATCTAGTGAGCTCGCTTTTGTGATGACAGCGTCCGTATCTGGATTTGTGGTCGAAAAGCTGAGTGATGGATCGTCAACGTTTTGGAAGATGAAGCGTGGGATTTCCGGTGTTTCTCGGCGCAATGTCCATTCGGTTTCAAGGTTACTGAAGGTGTGCATTCCGTGGATTTTCTTGAGTCCTTCTGCCTGGCGCCACAGGGGTGCTAGGCGAAAAAAGATGGCGAAACGAAAGATGGTGGCATTCGGTGTGCTCACTGTGGTTTGTTTGTCGTCGTAACTGCTGGTGATGCTCTGTGAGTGTAGATCAATATGAATGAATGTAGTTGTGTCGATCTCGCAGGTGATGTGGCAGTTGTCTGAAGAAATGTCGGTACGGAGTGCTGTAGAATTCGTTAGCGTTGTGATAATCGCTGCGGGATCCATGCTTTGTCCTTTCGTCGTATGATCGTTGGAGTCAGTTCCCTGATGGTCGAGCTGGTGTTCGTCTGTGATAGGTGGCCACTAGAACGAGAGAGTGTGGATGTGTCTGTGATGGGTGCCCACCTTGCCGCCAGATGGATCGAGGAAAATATCGATCAGTGGATCGAGAGGAAAAGACATGAAATAGGTCAAAATTGTGTGGGATTCTGGTTCAGAGGTAGAAAATTGTATTGACGGATCATTGTCTGCCGTAACGTTGAAAGACCTAAATGCTTTGTCTGGCCGCTCAACAGCCCACCCCAGCTGAAGGGCAGCCCAGCCGGATGGCGTGGCCAGTTGTTTGTAACTCTGGGCGCTTCGGTACAATCCTCCAATGATTCGTGTGAATTGATAGAGGGCAATAGTTTCATTGCGCGTCTGAAAACTGAAGCTATCGGGAGCGTGTCGCTCATATGAACCTACTTCGTAGAATCCATCAGCGAATCGGAAGCGGTAGTACCGCGCGTAAGGCGCGTCAAGTACGTAATCACAATTTCCGATGTTTTGTACGCTCAAGTCTGCGTGCGAGATCCTCTGTCTCAGGAATTGTAGTTGATCCAGCATGTGCGGCCCTTCCTCTCGGCGCGCGTTCTCAAGGAGTTCTTGAACGTATATTTCTTCGAATCTATCTTCTCTTCTCTTGTGTAAGAATGGCGGCTGCGAGGAGCTGTTTGGCTAACTGTGATCTGGTGTGGCAGTCGAGGATTTTGTCAATATTTCGGGTAGGAGCTTGCTTCCGGTGAAGTCATATTAATACTAAGGTGGCACGTAGTCTATTTGAAGCGCGATTCAATATTCAAACGCTTAGCCGTTGCCCATAATAATTCGAGCAGTGGCGACGCCGTCAAATGCCGGTCTGTTGGTTTCGGTAATCTCGCAGTTGCGCGCTATATTGCTGATTCGATCTTGCCTGTTCTTGGGATATCGCTATCGCCGCCTGATGATTACCTGAATCATTGGGGTGCTCGTTCTTTCTGATCTGCGCGCCCTCCGCGCTATTCTTGCCGTCACGACGGTGTTCCGATTTGGAGGAATTGTCGTTGGGGTGCGGCGTCGTCTTCCTTGTGGGACTTGTCCGAAGTGGGCTTATCTGCCTCGGTTTTGACGGTTGTGGTCGCGGTGGCGCAGGGAGGGGGGCGTGCTTAGATGTGTCGGAGTACTTCGTCGCGTCGTTGGCTGTGTGTTAAGTGCCTGACTCAGTACACGGGCCGCGAGTCGTGCCTGCTGCCCCGCTGTCTTTCGCGGATGAGAGTGTCGAGCTCGTCCTGTGTCGTATGGGCAGTAGCGAGTCGGAGCGAAGGAGACGCGTCACGTGCTCGAGATGTGACCCGAAGAAGCGAGTGCAGCCAGCTGTTACGAGCTGTGTGTGCTCTGGCTGGCTGCCGCGGCGACCAGCAGGGGCGTGCAGCGTGACGTTCCGTTTGGTCAATCGCCGGGTGAGGGAATCGATGATGTCATCGTTTGTCCCAACAGCTAGTGCTCCGTCAGCGCCGACTCTCTTCGTGTTGAAGCGTTAGCCCACGGGAATGAGGAAACGTTCTGATGCGCCTTCGGGCAGGTCGACGCGCTGGCTGCGAGCAGCGCGGAGCGCGGGCTCAAACTCAATGAGAATGGGCGTCCAGGAGTCGAGAACGCGGGTGGGGGTGAGGCTCTTTCCTCCTTCGGTCAGACGCATTTCCTCGTACAGCTGGATGGTCACTCCGAGGAGCTCCTGAGGTGCATGCACGTAGAAGTAGGATCCGGGCATGTAGGTGACCTCTTCGAGATTGAAGGAGGGGGCGCCCATCATGAGTGTGCTGAGGTCTCGTCCATTCTGGCCGATAAAAATAGCGACCTGCGGAACCGCCAGGTTGTTTGTCGCAATCGACATGTTATGCGATGTTGCTGTGAGCACGGGAGAAGCAATCGCACGCGGCTCCGTGATGGAAGTGTCGACATATCCGCGGAAGGTCACCGACGGAGTTGGGGGTAGTGACTCGAGAAGAGCCAAAAAGCTCTTGATGCTATCTTCGTTCATGATTCCTCCTGTGGTTTCCAATCAAAACGGGCAATGAAGTCGGGCGTGGGGACATACGGTGATGTCCAATCGCGGAGCAGTCCTGCGTATTGGACGATGCACGTATAGGCGTTGCGCTCGTCGAGAGTGTTAGGACCGTTCCGATAGGAGTTCGGATTTCCCGGTTCAGGCTGAAGGAAGCGCTTCCGCAGGAGGTATTCTGGTTCTTTCCACCACACGGGGACATCTTGAACCTCGATGCGTTCTTCCGCCGGGGTTGGTAGCTGTGTGAGTGAGCCATACAGGTCAGGATCGTCGGGGTAGCGCTCCACGTAGATCGTGCGCAGCTGCGCAGGCATAGTCCGCGGCGGCACGGCTATCCCGGTGAATGGCAGAATGTCACGAGAGGTATGCTCCCAGGCAAGAACTCGCACCCAGATGGACCCCACTCGCGTGTTGTTTGCCCAAGGATTGGCGTGCCAGGGACGTCCGTCTGCGCGGACGACAAACCAGGGATTGCCCCAGCCTAGATCCACGAGGAGAGCGAACGTGTCAGTCCCGCGAATGGGGTGATGGGAGACAATAGAGCCTCCAGAGGTGCACTTGCCGTACCGAAGCTTACTGGGCGTACGGGAACTGATAGGCATCACCCAGCCCTGTGGGCTCGGGGTCCCGAAAGGCTGGTAGGGGATTGAAGGCAGCACCTCGGGCAGGCCCGATAATGTGCGGAGCGTGGCTGAGAAACGGCGGATGACGTCGCGTTGGTGGGGGAAGAGGCGCTCCCAGTCGAGCTGGCCGTCTTCAGGGCGCCTGGGGAGCTTCCAGATCATTGGTAAATCCCACCAGTGGTGGTCGGCAATCCACAACTGTGCTCCGTTGACGTTTCCATTCACAGCGATGGGCATAGCTGCATCCTACTCTCTCTGCCTGAGTTTGATGGTGTAACTTCCGTCAGCATGTTTTGTGTTCTCTACGATGTCAAACTCAAGTCCGGACTTAAATAGGATTTCGTCTTGTGTGGCATACATAGACATCGGGCGGATGTTTGAACCAGATGCGTCTTGAATCTCGAACAGGACTTGTGTTTCCCCAGGTTCGGGTTTGAGCCTCTTCATGAACCCCTCCGCCACTTTCGGCTCGGTGCTCGTCGAGAAGAACGCAGGGTCGCGGTAGGTGCCGGTACGGAGTGCCTCGTCAATAACATGCTGGGGCACCTTCGTTCCCCGGAATACTGTGCCCTCATGTGGTGGCAACCTGTCGAGGAATTTATTGAGGGTCTCAACTGTCTCGGGGATATCGGCCGGGACAGCCATTGATGGGGCGCGAAGCCAGCCGTTGATCAGCTTATATTGCGGACCTGAGTAGTTGTAGACGGCCATTAGCTCTTCACGCGTCAGATCCGGAATCTGTTCGATGCACGTGTCTATCCACGCGTCGACTGCTTCCGGGGTCGCCACTTTGTGATTGGGAGCTTGCGGGAGCGCTTCAATTTCCTCCTTGGTGAGGGGACGCTTCCCGCCACCGGAGCCGTTGCCGTCACCCCCACCGGAGCCGTTGCCGTCACCCCCACCGGAGCCTTGCCCGTCGGTGGAACCGTTGTGTTTGCGGGTGCCACTGGTGGCGTCCTCGTCGGACTTGGTGTCACCGTCCTTGTTGGACTTGTCGTCGGCGTCGTCCTTGTCGGACCTGGCGTCGCTGTCCTTGTCGGACTTGTGCGTGTCTGCCTCGTCCTTGGGGGACTTGGTGTCGGCCTCGTCGTTCTTGGTGGTGTGCTTGTCGTCGTTGTCCTTGGGGTGTTCGTCGCCGTCGTGGTGTGCGGCGTCGTCTTCCTTGTGGGACTTGTCCGACGTGGGCTTGTCGGCCTCGGTCTTGTCGCCGTGGTGTGCCGAGTCAGCGGCGTCGTCGGCCTTGCCGTTGGCGGAGTGGTCCTTCGCCTTCGGGTCAGCGTCCGTGTGCTCGCCGGAATCCTTGTCGGACTTGTGCGTGTCGGCGTTGTCCTTGTCGGACTTGTGTGTGTCGGCCTCGTCCTTGGTGGACTTGGTGTCGGCGTCCTTCTTGGTGGTCTCGCCGTCGGTGTCCTTGGGGTGCTCGTCGCCGTCGTGGTGTGCGGTGTCGTCTTCCTTGTGGGACTTGTCCGACGTGGGCTTGTCTGCCTCGGTCTTGTCACCGTGGTGCGCCGAATCAGCGGTGTCGTCGGCCTTGCCGTTGGCGGAGTGGTCCTTCGCCTTGGGGTCAGCGTCCGCACGCTCGGCGGAGTCGTGCCCATGCTGAGCGTCGGCATCGACCTTACCGGAGCCATTTGCGTCGCCGGAGCCGTGGCCAGCCTTGCTGGCGTCGGCGGCCTCGTCCGCATGGGTGGCAGGCGTGTCTGCTGCAGGCTTTCCACTATGTGGCTGCTTGTCGCCACCCAGGGTGTCCCCGGCAGGAGTTTCCTTCTTAGGGGTGGTGGGCGCGTCGGGGGTGCCGTCTCCACCTTGTCCTGTCCGGGGGGTGTCGCCGTGGCCGGGGGTGGAATCAGCGCGCGAAACGCCGTGCGTATCACCGGTGGACATGCCCGGATCGGCACGGTGCGGACCCTGCGCAGGGGTCGACGAACCACCGTGGGTACCAGAATCAGCACCAACATGACCGCCGCCGTGGCCTGTGGGGGCACCAGTAGCGTGCGTGCCACGCGAGGCGTCGCCTATGCCGCCACCGACATCAGCGGAATTGGTGACACCGTTCGCGCCATGAGCTCCGTGCCCTGCGTTTGCTCCGAAATCGGCGGTGCCGCCGAAGCCGTCCGCTCCGTGGCTGACACGGCTCGGATCACTGCCACCGAACGCGCCGGCGCGCTCGTAGGATCCCTGAGCGCCCACGCTGGCCTCGCGACGGCCAACGCCCGCACCGACAAGCTCATCGGCACCGCGCGTCTGACCATTAGCGTGGGTCGAGCTGTCATCCAGGTAGGAAGAATTCATCCTGTTCTCAGTGCCGAAACGATCAGTGCCGATACGATCGAAATCGTCCCGGTTCGTTGAGAAACCATCGGAATCCGTCCACGAATTGTTGGGCTTGCGCGGAGGCTTGCCGTCAGTTGCAGCGGCAGACTGCGACCCGACCTCGTCAGGTGTTATGGAACGATCATGGCCAACACGGTAAGAATCAGTGGGCTTCTTCGGAGGAATGGCATCACCCGTAGCAACGCGCTCACCCACACCCTCGTTGCGCACGGGAGTAGCAGGGGAGCCGCCAGCGGGGCTGTGGCCGGAAGCCGCCCCATGCGAGCCACCTGAGGGAGCGCTGGTTGCGCCAGCTCCGTGGGTCCCGGTGGCGGGAGCGCCGGGCGCGGGTGCGCTGGTTGCGCCGTTGGCAGTGCTGCCCGCACCGTGGGTGGCGCCGCCAGTATCCGCATTCATGAACGCGTTGTTGTGAGCGCCGTGAGACGCGCTGGGTGCAGTGTTGGCGGGGGCCGCGTGCCCGCTGGTGCCGGCATCGCCAGCGGCGGACGCGTGAGGCGTCGCGGCGGGCTGGGCCGCGCTGGACACACCGTTCGAGCGGTGGCCTGGATCCGGGGTGCCGGTACTACTGAGGCCGCCGTTGTGTGTCCCGCGGCCCGCGTGGGAGGCGTCCCCGGCGAGGTCGGAGGCGCCAGCAAGATCATGTGCCCCGCCGCTGACGTGGGAGGACCGTCCAGAGAGGTGGTCAAGTCCGGCAAGGTTGTTCGCCCCGTGCGATGCGTTCCCGGAGAGATGGCCGGCATCAGAATACTTGTTCGCGTCCGCCATCAGGTTGCCACCGCGCAAACCCGACAGCTGCCTCCTGGCATCAGCGCTCAGCTTGGCCACGGTATCGGCCGCGTCCACACCATGGTGGGTGAACTTCGTAAACAGGTTCTTCCCGAGCTTACCCAACGCACGCACATCGTCGGGGTTGACCGGCAGGACGGCCTTGAACACTTCCTTGCCGATATGGGCCATCCGAGCCAACCGAGCGGCTCCCGAAGTGGCTTTCTCACCGGCGGACGCCGCCGTTCCGGTCCCGGCTGTCGCGATAGCAATGAGCACGTCCGGCAACAGGTGTCCGATGGCGCGCCCGGGATCGTCGGTCCACGTGTCCCAATCGACAAGCGCTTTGCCCAGGCCAGCGAAGAACGCTCCGGGATCCTCCCACAGTGCCTTTGCTAGGCCGGCGATGGTCTCCATTGGAATCGTGCTGTGCTTGGCGTTGAACTCATCCCAGGTCATCTGACCCATCAGCATGCGCCCAAAGTCAAAGAGCATCGGGATGCCGCTGAGTGCCAATCCCAGCTTCACCAAGTCGGCCACCGCTTCGACGAATCCTGTGACGACGGAGCCGACCGTGCGTTTGACCGAATCCCACCACGTGCGCTCGGGCAGTTTGGCGATACCGGCATTCAGGGCGGTGATGAGTAGGTTGCCGGCCTCGTTGACCTGACCGACCAGCGTCTCGAAATCAGCGACCGCGGCCGCCATCGCCGAGCGGCCCGGCCCCTCGTCGCACGAGGCGTCAAACATGGGGATGCCGCCCTCTGCTGCGGCTTGGCTCCGCGCGTCAGCCTGATTGTTCTGCGCCTGCTGGACCGCGTCGTGGCCCTGCTTCCACCTCGAGCGGATCTCATCACACTGGCCCTGCGCCGACGCTAGCGCCGACGCATACGACGAATACGCTTCAGACGCGGAAGAGAAGGCCTCCTGGGCGTCCAGCCAGCCTTTGGTCTGCACCTTGAACTTAGAGCGGAAATGATCCGCCGCGCGACCTTCCCACCCATCAGACTTCAGGGAAGACAAGCCGGAATGAATCTCACCGAACTCGTTGGCGCGATCCATCATCACCGCGGCGCGCGTCGAGATCCCACCGGGATCCCCACCGATCTTAAAGACCGGCGCACCATGCGCGACAACACCCACGCCAGATCACGCCCCCGAACCGACGACAGGAGACTGCCCCAGAGCTTGCGCAGCCTGCTCCACTTTAGCCATGTGCTCTTTCGACTTGTCCATGTATTCCGCGTAGGCACCCAACGCGCCACTGACCGCACTACTGGCAGCCTTAATCTCTTCACGCAAGTCGTTCGTGCCCTTTTCCCACGTGTCCTGGAACGCGTTTGTGCGATCCCACACCTCAGGATTCTCTAGCATGCCAGAGTTGGGAACCCAGTCCTCCACGTCATACTCCTTGGCCGCCTCCTCAAAAGACGACAACGACTCCACGAAAGACGACATCGCCTGCAAATCGACCTTAAAATCACTCACGATTGACAACCCTTAACTGTCGATACACGCAAACGCTTTAGACTCAGCATGCTGGCCTTCGGCGAGAATCTCTTCCATCGCGTCAGCCGCAGCGGTTAACAACTCAGCCAACTCCTCGCCACGCTCTTCCAAACGCTTCAACGCGGCATCACACGCCTGACGAGACTCACCCGTCCAATCACCGACGCTGCTCTTAATGCCGTCGCTGACATCAGGGATGAAATTCTTGACCACCGCGACCCGTTTACGGAACACCTCTGCCATCTGTGTGGCGTTAGCCTCCTGGAACACCAGCATCGAATCGCTGCTCACTGTTCGCCTCCATCAGCACCTTGCCCAGCCATAGCCTGCAACTGCGCGTACAAACCACCCTGGGACGAGCCATCATCACCCGACTCCGAACCGGAAGCAGCCTGAACCAACGACTGGATGATCTCATCCTCACACGCGGAAAAAGCCCGTTCCACGCCCACCAAGGCCTCAGCCAAGCGACCCAAGTCATCAAACAACACAGTCAGAGAGTCGCCCCAGGCAGTCATAGCATTACCCAACGGCTCCATATACGAGCCATTCAAACCCGCAGACAAAGACGTAATATCCTCGCCCATCGGAGCCACCGACTGAGAAATAGGCTCAGCAGTAGCCCCAATACCCTGGGCAGCCTCAATCAGCTTCCCAGGAGTAAACCCAACGTCCGCGCTCATGGCATCAACCTACAAACCCGCTGAACGCCCGTCAACTGCAGGGGTTGTGCCAGCTCGTGTTCCAGGTGCTCGTGTTCGCGGTGCGGTGGGCATTCGAGCTGGAACGTCGAATGCGCGATCGGGAAACGATGGCATGTCGTGCTCGCCCTGATGAGTCTTCGATGCTGCAGGGAGCCGCTAGCCACGGCCTCGTGCCCCGGGTGAGGGGCGGCGGGCCACCTGGCACAATGGGGCCATGGGTTTGTCGTTCCTGGGCGTGATCGCGGCCCTCGCGATGTACGCGGTCAGCGTCGCACCGTCGCTGATGGCGCGTTCCTGGGCGTGGCACGCCGTCGCCTCGGGCGTCCTGGTCGCGTGCGGATACGTTGCCGGCGTGGTCGTGCAGAACGTCGGCGCCCGCGTCATCCGCGTGACGGGGCTGACGATTCGCGCCTCCGAACCCGTCGAGCTTGGATTCCGCATCGGGATAGCCACCCTCTTCGCCGCGTGGTGGCTCTACGCGGTGATCCAGTCGTATCGCCGCGCCCGCGTCGCCGCGAAGCTGGTGAACATGCCGGGGGAAAACCTGGGGGAGTACGTCCTGGGAACCCTCGGGGCAGTCGCGGTGGCATGGTGCCTGATCTCGCTCGTGGCGGCCCTCGTCGGGGTGGGCCATGCGATCATCGCGATGCTCGCCGTCTACATGCCCAGGCCCGTGGCCGTCCTGGCTGGCGTGGCCATCCTGTGCGTCGTCATGTTCTTCCTGACCTCGAACGTGATCCTGCGCGGCGGCATCGGTTTCTTCCGCCACCACGCCGAGCAGATGAACACGAGGACCGCGCGCGGCATCTATCCGCCCGTCATCCCCGAGCGCTCCGCCTCGCCGGACTCGCCCGTCACCTGGGAGTCTGTCGGCGGGCAGGGCCGCGTGTTCCTCGGCAGGGGCCCCTCGCGCCTGGACATCGCGCAGGTCAGCGGCGCCGAGGCGAAGGAACCCATCCGCGTCTACGCCGGCATGCCCACGGCGGGTGCCGGAATCGAGCAGGCGGCCTCGACCGTAGTGGAGGAACTGCGTCGCACCGGGGCCTTCGATCGCGCGGTCATCCTCCTGGCCGCCTCGACAGGGTCGGGCTGGGTGGACGAGTGGCAGGTTCAGCCCCTGGAGTTCCTCACGCGCGGGGACTGCGCGACCGCCTCCCTGCAGTACTCCTACGTTCCCTCGGCGCTGAACTGGCTGACCGGCCTGGAACCCGCGCAGGAGGCATCCGCCGCCCTGTTTCGCGCGGTGCGCACCGAGTTGGACGCCATGGACGAGGCGCACCGACCCGCCCTCTTCGTCTGCGGTGAATCGCTGGGTGCGTTCGCGTCGCAGTCGGTCTTCGCCTCCGCTCGCGAGGCGCTCAAGCAGGTGGACGGGGCACTGTGGGTGGGGACGCCGGCGTTCACGCCGATGCACGCCGCGCTGACGGCGGCGCGACACCGAGGGAGCCCGGAGGTGGCGCCCGTCGTCGACAACGCTCGGCGCGTGCGCTTCGTCAACGAGCCCTCGGACCTGCGCACCGACCTGTACGGGCGCGAGCTCGGAGCGTGGGGATTCCCGCGCCTCGTCTACGCCCAGCACCCCTCCGACCCGGTGGTGTGGTGGAACAACAAGCTGATCTGGACCCAGCCGGATTGGCTGCGCGAACGGGCGGGGCGAGACGTGTCACGCGACGTCGAGTTCACGCGCTTCGTGACGTACATTCAGGTTCTCGCGGATCTGCCGGTCGCGGGGACCGCTCCGGGCGGCCACGGACACACCTACCACGAGGAGCTCATCCCCCTGTGGCGGGCGATCCTCGGTTTCGACCGGCTCGCCGGGGAGGAGCCGACCCATCCTCGCCTGGCTGACCTGGACGGATCCTGGGTGGACGAGGCGATGATGGAGCGCATCGGCATCGTCGTGCGGGCGAACCTAGAGCTCTCGGATCGGCAATAGGCTGCCACTGACCGACTGGTTACCGTACAAATGAAGGCGCGGAATACAAGTTCTGAGTTTGTCCTCGTGTCGTTTGGTCGCTATCCTTAGCCTGTTTCAATCCCTCAAGGGCGAGACCTGCTGACGCTCGCCTCCCAAATAAATACACGGTGGAAAAACATGAAGCGTTCGCGCCTTGCAGTGCTCTCCCTCGCTGCCACCCTGGGGATCGCCATCATCGCTCCTCAGGCATTCGCCGACTCCGCCGACACGCCCGTCTCGGCTCCCGCCTCGGCCCCCTCGTCGAACGCCGGCAAGCCGCTGGAGCCCGAACTCACCTCGAAGTCACAGTACGACGCGGGCGGGGCGACCACGCCGACCGGCGACCTGCTTCCCGACGAGGAATCGAACCACCCCGTCACGGTCATCGTCGAGCTCGAGGACGGCGACGCGGGAGTCGCGTGGTACCGCCGCGCGGTGTCCTCCGATGCCAAGCGCACGGTCGTCAAGGAGCGTATTCGCGCGGCCGTTGAGGCCGCGGCGCCCGGCCAGGTGACCTCGGGTGGCGGTCCCGTCACCGAGGTCGAGGACTACGAGCACGTGATGGAGGGCTTCGCGATCGAGGTTCCCGCCGGAGCGGTCGAAGCGGTGCGCGGGGTCGAGGGCGTCAAGCGCGCGTTCGTCGAGCAGACGGTCACGCCCTCGTCGGAGGAGGGCTACTCCGGTCCCCAGAACCAGTACTCGCTGGACATGACGGGCGTGGACCGCATCAGCCAGAAGGGTGATGGGACGACAATCGCGATCATCGACACGGGCTTCGACACGACCCACGAGGCCTTCTCCGGTGCGCTCGATGAATCGAGGGTTGCCTACTCCTACGACTCGATCTCCTCGGTCAAGCGAGGCCTGGGGACGGGCTGGGCGGGCGCCTACGTGTCCTCGAAGATCCCCTTCGCTTACGACTACGGCGACGGCGACTCCGATGTCATCCCGCACACGGTCCACAACATGGCCCACGGCACGCACGTCGCGGGCATCGCGGCCGCGAACGGCGGAGCGATCCTGGGTTCCGCACCCGGCGCGCAGCTGCTGCTCATGAAGGCCGGAATCGACGCCACGGGAGGCCTGTCCGACTCGGCGATCTTCGCCGCCCTGGACGACTGCGCGGTCCTCAAGCCCGACGTCATCAACATGTCCTTCGGATACGCGGGCGGCGCCTCGGAGGCCCGCAACGACACCTACGGGTCCGTCTACTACCGCCTGTCCGAACAGGGCATCATGCTCAACGTCGCGGGTGGCAACTTCGGTGCCTCCTCCCAGGGCAACGCCAGCGGCTGGGGCCTGCCCTACGCCTCCGACCCCGATTCGTCGACGGTCGCCCAGCCCTCCACCTACACGGCGTCCCTGTCGGTCGCCTCCGTCGATAACGCCAACGGGTGGGGTCCCTCCACCTACAAGGCGTCGAGCTTCTCCTCCTGGGGCGTGGCCCCCAACCTGACCCTCAAGCCCGAAATCGCCGCACCCGGCGGATACATCTGGTCGGCGCTGCCGGGCGGCACCTACGGCTACTCCTCCGGCACCTCCATGGCGACCCCCTACCTGGCGGGCATGGCCGCCGACATCAAGCAGCGCGTGGAGTCCGACCCCGGTTTCGCCTACATGACCGAGGCCCAGAAGACGGGCGTCGTCTACAACCTCCTCATGGGCACGGCCAAGCCGCTGGTCGACAACGAGGGCGGCCGCGGCGCCTACTACTCGCCGCGTAAGATCGGCTCCGGCCTGGCCAACGCGGTGGCGGCCTCCTCCGCCACTGTGTTCCCCACCGTCGTGGACGCGCCCGACGAGACGCGGCCCAAGGCCGACCTCGGGGACGGTACCTCTGGCTGGACGTTCTCCATTCGCCTGACCAACACCGCCTACGAGGCGCGCACCTACCGACTGAACACGCAGGCGCTCTCCGAGGTCGTCGCCTCCGGCGTCTTCACCCAGCACAGCGCCAACTGGACCGACCAGGGCATCTCGGTGAGCTACTCGGGCGACGTCAGCGGAAGCACTGACTCCTCGACGATCACCGTGCCCGGCCGAGGCGTCGTCACCGCGACGGTGACCATCACGCCGCAGGCGGCCTTCGCCGCCTACGCTGGCGCCTACGCGCCCAACGGCACCTTCGTCGACGGCTTCACGGTCCTGACCTCAATGACCGAGGGCGAGCCCGACCTGTCCATTCCCTTCCTGGGATTCTACGGGGACTGGGGTGCCGTTCCGGTCTTCGACTCCCTCGCCTCCGACGGCGGCCAGGCCCACGCGGTGGCCTCTCGCCTCGCCTCCGCGACCACGGGTGTGTCCCTCGGCGTGAACCCGCTGGCCGGCTACACCTCCGCGTCCTCGGCGCCCGCCCCTAACCCGGACGCCTACGTGGTGTCCGCGTCGACGTGGGCGCAGGGCCCCTCCGCGATCCGACCCGTCACCGGCCTGCTGCGGTCAACGAAGAGCGTCACCTACACCTACCAGGACTCCGCGGGCAACACGGTGCGCCAGTACTCATACAAGAACACCCGCAAGTCCCTGTATGACGACTACAGCCGCGCCATCGCCTCGGGCGAATCCTCCATCGGGGACCCGTACTTTGACGGCTACGACTGGTACGGCCGCAGACTCCCCGAGGGCCGCTACACGCTGCGTATCGACGCCGTCACCGACGGCCCGAGCTCGCGCACCCAGACGCTGACGTACTCCTTCGCCTACGACCTCACCGGGCCGAAGATCAGCGGCGTTCACGTCAGCGGCCAGGGCGAGGCGCGCACCGTGTCCTTCGACGTCACGGACTCCTCGCCCCTGGCCTCCATCGACTTCCACGACCCGGCCAACGGCTCCTACTACTACCGCACGCTCGTGACCGACGGGGGCACCCTCGGCGCTGACGGCCAGCGCACCTACCACTTCGACGTGCCCGTCGCGGACCTGCAGCGCGGCTGGGAGTCCCAGGGAGGCACCGGCCCGGCTCCCACCAACCCCACCCTGTATGCGTGGGACTACGGCGTGAACGCCTCCGCGGGCGTGACCGTCTCCGTGGACGCCTCGGACCCGATCTCGCTGTCCACCTCCTCGGTCGTGATCCCCGCGGGCGAGACCTCCCAGGTCTCCGCCGTCCTGAGCCCGAGCCTGTCCGGCTCGCAGGTCGTGTGGTCGCTCGCGGACTCCTCGGTCGCGTCGCTGTCCACCTCCTCCGACACCCTGACGGCCACGATCGCCGCCGGAACCAAGGAGGGGGCGACGACGCTGACCGCCTGGGTCCGCCAGGGGGACGGAACGTGGGCGTCGGCCTCGGCGGAGGTGAGCGTGCGCGCTGCGGCCTCCTCCGACTTCACCATCGACGAGGCCGGGGTCCTTCGCTCCTACAGCGGTAGCGACACGGAGGTCAGCGTCCCCGGCGGCGTCACAGCCCTGGCCGACCGCGTGTTCGCGCGCTCCTCCGTCACATCCGTGGAGCTGCCCGACACGGTCGAGCGCATCGGGGCCTCCGCCTTCGAAGGCGCGGCCTCCCTGGCGAGCGTGACCGTTCGCGACGCGCGTGGGCAGGTTGGCGAGGGGCTTCCCTCCGCGCTGCGTCAGATCGGCGCGCGGGCCTTCCTGGGCACCGGACTCGCGGTCATCAACGTGCCGGACAGCGTGTCCGATATCGGCCCCGGAGCCTTTGCGCTCATGCCCTCGCTGACGGGGGTGAACATCGGGAGCGGCGTGCGTGAGGGCCAGCTGGTCTCCACCTTCACCGCCTCGCCCAAACTCAAGGCGATCACCGTCAAGGCGGACAACGCCTCGTACGAGAGCGTCGACGGGGTCCTGTTCACGAAGGGCCGCGACACGCTGCTGACCTACCCGCTCGGACGCGCGGGCGTCAGCTACACGGTGCCCGACGGCACGCGAGTGCTCGCTCAGGAGTCCTTCGAAGGGGCACCCCTGGACGAGGTCACCCTCCCCGATAGCCTGCGCCGCATCGAGCGCTACGCCTTCGTCGGATCCCACCTCTCCTCCCTCACCCTGCCAGACTCCTTCGAGACGATCGGCGCGCACGCCTTCCGAGGCATCGCCTCCCTCACCTGGGTCAACATCGGCGGGACGAGGACGATTGGAGAATCCGCCTTCGACGGGGACCGGAACCTCACGGCCATCAACTTCCGATCCGATCTGGCTCGCCTGACGAGCATCGGCGCCAACGCCCTGCGCGGCGTCCCGGTCACCCCGCCCGCGCTCACCCCCGCGAGGGCGCAGGCCGAGACTCCCGCGAGCGGCACCGCATCCGGGAATGCACCCACGCCCGCGCCCATCGCCAGCCCGGAGGCCACCGGCTCAGACTCGGCCTCGGACGGCCGCGCCACGGGCGGGGACACCGCGCCCGCGACGCCCAACCCCGATGCCTCGGCCTCGCCCGACGCTCCCGACCAGGGGCAGGGGAGCGAAGCCCCCCAGAGCAGCGCCGCGCCCGCTGCGAGCACCCGCGCCCCCGGTGCCGCGGCCTCCTCCCCAGCGGCCGCCGGGCAACCCGTGTCCGTCGTCGGACGCACCGCGCTGTCTCTCGGCGACGCGGCCAACTACCACGCGCCGCACCCCAAGAGGACACGGCCCTCGTCGCTGGCGGCCACGGGAGCCTCGACAAACGGCTTCGTCAGCATCCTCACCGCTGCGGCGACGCTCGGCTTCGTCCTGGTCGTCGCTCGCAGGCAACGCCTGAGCTGACGACAAACAGCGGGAGGGCCCCGGGGAATCACCCCCGGGGCCCTCGCGCATGCGCGCCCAGACCAAAGAGCGAGCTAGACACTTCAGATCCGCTTAATGATGGCATTAGCGCTCCGGTGATTGTCACCCGCGCCACATACGGTATCTTGTGGGGGACGGCCACGATGACGGACCGTCCCAAGTCGGCCGCAGGCCGTCCCACAACACAATTGGAGAAGGCTTATGTCAATGAAGAAACCAGCTGCCCTCCTGGCATTGTTCGGCGCCTGCGCGCTCGTGGTCACCGGCCCCGCCGCCATCGCCGCACCGAGACCAGTGGAGCCATCACCCCCGCCCCCGGTCTCGTCTGTGTCTGTGGGTGATGTGGATGCGGCGTTGAGGTCCAAGGGTGGGCTGGGTTCTGTTCCTGAGGGGTTGGAGGGTTCTGGTGATTGGGATCCGGCTCGGGTTGTGGGAATGATTGTTCAGCTTGGTGATGGTGTGGATCGTGCTGCGGTTGTGGCGTCGATGGATGAGGCTGTGTCGGGGTTGTTCCCGGGTGTGTCGGTTG